>Ga0209278_1000150_pt1 | contig 87517 bp, 92 predicted proteins | sample JI81BgreenDNA_FD_187504 | JGI IMG/M metagenome (GOLD analysis project Ga0209278, IMG submission 187504) | Wastewater effluent complex algal communities from Wisconsin, to seasonally profile nutrient transformation and Carbon sequestration -... | ecosystem: Engineered > WWTP > Effluent > Algae... | reverse complement strand
TGTTCAAATCGGTCCATTCACTCATCCATTCAAAACCTGTGAAGTTGTAATAACGACGTGGTACACCGTCTAATCCCATGAAGTGCATGGGGAAAAACACCATGTACACCGCTGCAAAAGTGAGCCAAAAGTGTAGATAGCCGAGCTTTTCGTTGAGCAAACGGCCGTACATTCTAGGATACCAGTGGTACACGCCTGCCAACATACCAAACATAGAGGCCGAACCCATTACCAAGTGGAAGTGAGCTACTACGAAGTAGGTGTCGTGTAAATTGATATCCAATGCGGCATTACCCAAATAAATACCGGTTAATCCACCAGAAATGAATAATGAAACCAGGCCAATTGCAAACAACATCGCTGGAGTAAATCGGATATTACCTTTCCACAGCGTTGCCAGGTAGTTAAACGTTTTTACTGCCGAAGGCACCGCGATAATCAACGTCAAGATCATGAATACGTTGCCCAAGAAGGGGTTCATTCCGGTTACAAACATGTGGTGCCCCCACACGATGAACGACAAAACAGAAATCCCAAGCAAGGAACCAATCATGGCGCGGTAGCCGAAAATGGGTTTACGTGCATTAGTTGCAATTACTTCTGAAGTGATACCCAATGCAGGCATCAATACGATATACACTTCGGGGTGACCCAAGAACCAGAACAAGTGCTGGAAAAGAATCGGGCTTCCTCCATTGCGGTTCAATACTTCACCGGCGATGAAAATTTCGCTCAAATAAAAGCTCGTTCCAAAAGAACGGTCGAAAATGAGCAACACCGCTGCAGCCAAGAGTACTGGGAACGAGAGCGTTCCGAGTATAGCTGTAGTTAAAAACGACCAAATGGTTAATGGCATGCGGGTCATTTTCATGCCCGGTGTACGCATATTCAAAATAGTGGTGATGTAGTTCAAAGCACCCATCAACGACGAAGCGATGAACAAAGTCATCGAAATGAGCCACAAGGTCATCCCTAATCCTGAACCGGGCACAGCTTGCGGCAAGGCACTCAATGGCGGATAAATCGTCCAACCTGCTGCCGCTGGGCCACTTTCTACGAAAAGTGAAATCAACATGATCACCGACGAACAGAAAAATAACCAGTAGCTAAGCATGTTCAAAAAGGGCGAAGCCATGTCGCGGGCACCAATCTGCAATGGAATCAACAAATTGGAAAACGTTCCACTCAATCCAGCCGTCAATACAAAGAACACCATCAAGGTTCCGTGTAAGGTTACCAAAGCCAGGTAGAAATTTGGATCCAAGCGGCCACCTTTACCCCAATCGCCCAACAAGGTTTCTAGCCATGGGAAGGTGTTTTCGGGCCAGCCCAGCTGAAGACGGAATAAAAGTGAAAGTAAAGCAGCGATAATCGCCATAATCATACCTGTGATGAGGTATTGTTTCGCGATCATTTTGTGATCCATCGAGAAGATGTACTTCGAGATGAACGTCTCCTGATGGTGGTCGTGGTGGTGGTCGTGTGTGTGCGCCATAGTGATGGTTGCCTTAATTTCTTAGTTCAGATTCAATGATGCTGTTTGCGCAGCTGGTTTTTTGAAATAGGTTTTTTGCTTGGCCAGCCAAGCGTCGTATTCTGCTTGTTCTACCACTACAAACTTCAATCGCATGTTAAAGTGAGCTGCTCCACAGATTTTATTACATGCGAGCTCGTAGTTGAAGTTGTAGTTGCCCGTTGCACGACGCATCTCTTCAGTGGTCATGGTAGGTGTAAAATAGAATTGTGTAGGCATGCCCGGAACCACGTTCATTTGCACCCTGAAATGAGGTAAATAGGCCGAGTGGATAACGTCACGAGCACGCAACTTTAGCAATACAGGCTGGTTCTTCACCAAATACACCTCAGGAACCAACAAATCGTCGGCTGCTTTAGGGTCTTCGGGGCTAATACCCATGTCGTTGGTGGCTGAAATTAAACGGTAGTCGTGCTTACCCAATTCACCATCGTTACCTGTATAACGTGCTTTCCAACCGAATTGATAAGCAAAAAGCTCGATCGTAAGTGCTTCCTTGGCTATTTCACCTTGGGTGATATCTCTCCAAACCTTAGTTCCGTAGAGCACCAAAACCGTTAATACAGCTGCTGGGATTACCGTCCACAAGAATTCTAATTTGTGGTTATCGGCATAGTGAAGTGCTTGCTGACCTTCTTTGCGGCGGTAAGCGTAGGCGTAATAAAACAAGAGTATGTGGGTGATGATGAACACCACAAACGTGAGCCAAAAGGTAATCGCCAACATCCTGTCGATCAAAACTCCGTGCGCCGATGCGGCTACGGGTAAGGTGTATTTCATGTACTTCAAGAAATGCCAACCTACGAAGGCAAAAAAGACAAGCAGGAATACGATGAAAAGTGCACCGTTGATATTGTTCCAATTGAAAAGACGAATACCTTTTGCTTTGTAAGCGGCCGATACCGTACGACCTGCAACCAATAAAGTAGCTCCAAGTACAATGACCATGAGCATCAAAAGAATGTTGTCGCTAAATCCCCCATCGCTAGCTGCCGGAGCGGCAGATCCGTCGGCTGATGCTGTTGCTGGGGCTGCTACTACCTTTTCTTGCTCTTTGATATAGGCCAGAACCGATTTAATCTCTTCATCGCTCCAGTCGTATGCCGGCATTGCCACCTTGTTCCATTTGTTGTACAAATCCACGGCATATTGATCACCCGAGGCAATCACTGCTTGTGAATTTTTGATCCACTTGATGAGCCACGCTTCGTCGCGCCTATCGTGAATGCCTTTGAGCGCAGGTCCTACAAGATCCTGATCAATTTTGTGGCAGGCTGCACAGTTGTTGGCGAACAATTCAGCCCCGCTGGCTTGTGCATTTACTTCGTTTGAAGGAAGTAACATAGCCAGGGCTAAAAAAGCGCTACAAACGAAAGACTTGAAAATCAGATTTCTGAACATCATGGTATGCTTGGTCGGTTTGTCAAAATTTAGTATCCCTGCTTCACCGTCCTAATTAGCATAACAAGCCTTTGAACGAATGGTTTGGCAGTTTTACGGTAAAAAAACACGGGCAAATATAGCAAAATCTTCACCTCCTATTCTTTAGTTGAGAGGTGAAATATAATTTCTGCTAGATATGCCCGTTCGGCCTAACGTATTATCGCTTCGTTATCAGGGCGCAACAGCCCTTTTCACAACTTCACGGTTATGATGCCAAACTGCTTGGTGTAATAAATCTTCTGCTGAAAATAGTTGGTTCAAGGAATAGATGTACCAAACTATCCCACCGGTAGCCACGATTACCGCAACAGGCGACGAAACAGAAGCAAGTCCAGTAGCACCAGCTAATACGACTGCACCTCCCATAGCTCCCCAAAATCCTCGGCGGCTTCTTTTAGAGGATTCTAAGATTAAAGCTGAGGCCTCATCGCCCGACAACTTACCCACCATTTTTTGATTGAAAAAACCTACATCATCCATATCTCTTCCGCGTTGGTATCGGTTGCTGGATGGCTCCAAGACGATGGTTTGGTTGTCATACATCCTTAAGATCTTAGCCGTATCCACTTCTTGTGCTGATACAGTGGCCGAAAAGAGGGTGAATAAGAGTAAAAGACGGTTCATGATTTTGTTTTTGCGTTTAAAATACAACTAACGTTACTGGTAGGAGGTAAATTACTTGCACTTTTAAGAAAAAATATGAAACATTAGTGCAAAAACGGAGGATAGCAGCCAAGTAATTTTGAAAAAAAACCTATGAAAACGCTACTTGTACCCATCGATTTTACCGAAATCACTGAAAACGCTTTGAAGCACGCTTTGGTCTTCGCTCAAACGTGTAAGGCACGAATCGTATTGCTCCATTTGGTTGAATTGGAAGAAGAGATTGCACCCGCTCTTCGTAAGCTTGAAGTTCTTGCTGGAAAGTATGCTGGAAACGGCATTCATATCACCGTGGATACGCAGTTGGGACAAATAACCGAAATTGGTAAATACGCTTCCGACTATGCATCGAATTTGGTGTACATGGGCACGCACGGACTTAAAGGATTACAATACCTGTTCGGAAGCAAAGCACTGAGCGTTGTCAGCAACTCGAAAACAGCCTTTGTCATCACCCAAGCGGCACCCAAACAGTCGAGGATAAAAGAAATTGTTGTTCCTGTCGACTTCATAGCCGAGGAAAAACAAATTCTACACAACGTGATTGAAATAGCTCGACTCAGTGGCGCTCGTATTCATTTGTTTTCGGCGAATTATTCCGACGAATTCCTAAAAAAAAGAACTGAGCTCAACTTGAATTACGCGAAAAACTTGCTTGAGAGTCACAAAATGGAAGTGATTAGCATATCCGAAACTGGCAATAAAGGCTATACCTCAAGTCTGCTCGACTACGCTAACATGGTAGAAGCCGACTTGATTGCCATCATCAATCACAAGGAAGATGGAATCAAAAACCTCATCGGAAGCAATTTCGATCAACAGATGATTACCAACAAGTTCAACATTCCTGTTTTAATCATGAATTACAAGCAGATCCTTAAAGTTTACGACCTTTTCTCAGGAATAGCAGCCCCTAAATAGTAGCCATGTCCGAATTTGCCCTCGAAGAATTAAAAACCCTACTCGCGAAAACCGGCAGAAATCTCTCGAAAGAATTTGGATCGCCACTTGAGCAAATCGTTCGCCCATTAGAGGAATTGCTACTCAAAGAGAAGGATGTCGCTTACAAGGAAGAACTTCAATTTGTGCTCAAAAATGCATGGCGATTCCAATCCTTGATAAGTTTACTTGAAGAAATTGCGGAAATAGAATCCGGTGAAGCAACTGCTCAGCTTCAAAAAAGCGATTTGATTCAATTTTGTCAGGGCATCACCAACTCCTTTGATCAGGCAGCTTCAAAGCGCGAGGTTCAACTTCATTTCACGAGCAACGTGGCTCATTACGACTGTTATTTCGATTTTAGAAAACTCAGACGTATACTTTATACGCTTACAGCAAACGCTATTCGCTATAGCAATAAAAAAGACGGCGAAGTAAAGGTAAGCGTGCAGTTGGTCAAGGATAAACCTGCTGTTTCCATTACCGTTTCGGACAATGGTATTGGTATACAAGCCGACAAAATCCCACAACTTACTAACCCGTTTTACGACGATCCGCTCCACCTAAAATATTACCAAAGCACAAGCCTCGGCCTCTATCTAGTGAAACGACTCTTAGATGTTTTGGAAGGTACTCTTGTCTTCATATCCAAAACTGACCAAGGCACGTTAGCAGTTGTGGAAATGCCCGTATTTCATACCACCGAATCCATAACCTACAATCAATACCAAATCGACCAAAAATTTGAAAATGGCCCATTTCAACTGAATGAGTTGATTAAAGAAGTGGACACGTATGAAATCATAGCCGTTGACACTTTTCAAAAGAATAAACAACCCCTCATTATCGTGATTGCACCAGAAAGTGCACAGCAACTTTGGCAGAAAAAACTTAGCAATACTTATCGGCTCATTTTCGCGCATACCCTTGAAAAAGGCATTCGTTTAACTATGGATCATACGCCGGATCTGGTGGTATGTGAACAAGCCATGAATGCCGACTTCATTCAAGCGCTTAAATTTCTGAAATCGAATAGTAGAAGTTCTGCAATACCTGTGGTATGGTCAACCTCCCCCGTATCACTTCAGGAAAAGTTAAATGCGAACGACCATTTAGTTGATGAGATTTTGTTGACTTCGGAATCCGACGCGTTTCACTTGGCGGTTTTTAATAAACTACTTCGAAATCGCGAATTGGTACGAGACCAAACGAGCCGTACCACTGTGAAAGAGCTTGTTAAAGCGCAGGAGAAGGAAAGCATCGATGAACAATTTATAGGCCGGTTACACCAAATCATCGAGGCTCACTTACATATTGACTTACCCGATATGGTGCAAATAAGTGCATTAATGCACATGAGTAGAACACAGCTGCATAGGAGGATAAAAAATATTACTGGTTTATCGACCACGAATTACATTCGCGAATACAAATTAAAGTTGGCTCTCAAAGAACTCGAAAAAGGTACAGGAACCGTGGCAGAAATAGCCGAGCAATTCGGCTTCGGCAGTTTGCCCTATTTTTCACGCTCATTCAAGAAGAGTTTTGGCATCAATCCATCAGACGTTGTACGCCAAAAATTTAAATGAAACAATAAGGCAAATAGTTGCAATACCGTAGCACCTAGGATTTCAATTTCTGAATGAAATTGCCTGTAAATCCATTGGCCATGAAATATGTGCTCGTTTTATTGCAGTTGTTAACCTTCTTCTCTTACGGCTACGCGCAAATACAGAGACCTGAAAAAGAATTTAACGAACTACGAGAGCTTCAACAGAAGGCAAAATTAGGATCGGAAAGTTGGCATGCGCTAACCAATCAACTTGTTTCGTATTATATCGCTTCAGATATCGAACAAGCTGAAAAAACCTTAAAGCTCATCAAGTCAGTCGTCCTTTCAAATCCTGAGGCGCTGCTACTTGAAACTGATTATCTGCAATGCGAATTATACCGCAAGCTTGGACGCAAAGAAGAAGCCCTCAAAGAGCTTCAAGTACTAATTAAAAAACAACAGCAACGAAACGACAATTATGCGCTAGGTGTATGTTATGAACTCACGGCAGTTCTAAAACATAACAGAAGCAATAATGCAGAGTTGATTTCCTTGTTGCTTACGGCCGACAGCTGTTATGCGAGGGCAGGAGCTTTTGGGCGTCAAGCTCAAGTGCAAACCATGGTTGCCCTTGAATATCGTAATCAAAGAAATTGGCCTAATGCCATCCTGCACGCCGAAAGGGCTGTTTCTATTTTACAACCCCTACCCATTTCATCAAAGTATGCACACACGCTAGAAGTATGTGGTTCGATCCATCAACTTAATTCCGACTATGCTAAATCGAAACATTATTTTGAAAAAGCAGCTGAGGTATATAAGCAACTAAATCAACCACTTCAACAAGCTAGGGTCATAGGAAATACAGGGCAATTGGAAAATATACGTGGTGACGTAGGCACAGCACTTAAATACCTGAATGAGGCGAATGAAATTTACGATGCGAATAATCACCATACCAAAACACAAGTTTTTATACTAAATTCTATCGGTTCGGTTCATCTCAAATTGAAGGATTATCCCGGAGCCAATCGATACATAAATAAAGCGCTAGCCCTTGCCAAAAGATTAGAAGACCCCGAGCAAGTAACAAACTCCTCGGTAGTGTTAAGCCAATATTACAAAGAAGTCAAAAAGTATGACAGTGCACTATTTTACAACGCAGAGTGCCGTAAGTTTTATGAAGCCACCGCAAATAAGGACGGGATAGACCGAACTATAAGTATGGCTGGCAACATTTATAAGGAGTCGGGAAATTTAGAAGCATCGAAAGAGAACTACCAGAGGGTATATGACAATGCCCTTCTAAGAAAGAATTCATTGCTCATGCTCAATGCTATTCGTGCATTAGCCGAGATTGCTTTTCTAGAGCAAGACTATAATCAGGTGCTAAAATGGCACAACGAGTCGTTGAAAATCAAAGAGAGTGAATTTCAGCTAACCTCCTTAGTTCCGCTAAAGATTACAACGGCTAAAGCGTACATGAAGCTCGCGGCAAGTAGCAGTCAAAATCCAGATAGCGCTCGTGAAAAGGCATACCGAATAGCAGTTCAGTTGATAGAAGATGGCATGAAAAGCGCGTCCAATAATTCTCTGAGCTTATACGCCGACCTTAAAAAATCTCTGAGCGAAATACACGAAGCCTATGGAAATTATCAGGCTGCTTACATCACCTATAAATCCTATCTTCAGCTAAATGAAGAATTGTTAGGAGAAGAAAAACGGAATGAACTAGCTAGGAATCAACTGTACTATGAATTTGAGAAAAAAGAATCTGCCCTGCGTTTTGAAAACGAATTGGCCGTCTCTAAACTCAAGTCGCAAGAATTACTGAACGAACGTCAAAAGCAAGAAATAGCCATCAGTAAGAAGGAAGAGGAAATACAAAAACTCGCTTATCTAAAGGAACAAGCCGAACGCCAAGAAAAAGAAAAAGAACTCAGTTTGATTCGAAAAGAAAAAGAATTGAATCAATCTCAATTGCTCGCTATGACCAAAGAAAAGAACCTGCAGGGACTTTTACTTGTAGGGCAAAAAAAGCAACAAAAGTGGTTCATTGCCGGCTTAGTACTTAGCTTCTTACTCGCTGTTTCCGTTTTATTCGGACTTTTCAGAACTAAAATTGAAAAGAAAAAATCCGATTCACTCTTGCTGAACATTCTGCCTGAGGATGTTGCCAAGGAATTAAAACTAAAAGGATATAGCACCGCCCGCCAATTCAGCGAAGTAAGTGTGATTTTTACTGACTTCGTCGGATTCACTTCTATTAGCGAAGAATTAACCCCGACCGAACTCGTACAAGAAATACACACGCACTTCACTACTTTTGATCACATCATGGAAAAATATGGGCTTGAGAAAATAAAAACCATTGGCGATGCCTACTTAGCTGTTTGTGGGCTACCTGTCGAAAAGTCCGACCATGCCTTAAGAACTATTCAAGCCGCCAAAGAGATATTGAACTATCTCGAGGAACAGAATAGTCGATTCAAAATTCGAATCGGTATCCATAGTGGTGCTGTGGTGGCGGGGATAGTTGGCGTTAAAAAATATGCTTACGATATTTGGGGAGATACCGTAAATACTGCCGCACGCATGGAGCAAAATAGCATAGAAAGCAGGATAAACATCAGCGGTACAACAGCTACATTAATCTCCGACACTATTGCTCTAGAATACCGAGGGAAGTTACCCGTGAAGAATAAAGGCGAAATAGATATGTATTTTGTGATGTGATTCGTCCAAATCGACATATTTCAAAAGCATTATTGGTATGTGCAATACTAATGGCTACCCTATTTCAAGCGTCAGCTCAAAAACGAGATGTAGACGTACTACTAGAAACCTTCCAATTGATTCAAAATAGTCCAAGGGAAGATAGCACTAGCTTGAAGCGGGCATTTGAGATTACCTATGATATCGTATTATCGCCGGCTGAATACTATCAGCTTAAGCAAGTTCTGGATGCAAACAAAAACGTACTGACGCCCGATATTCATTATGCCTTCGAATATTATTTGATTCAAGGTCTAGTAAAGGGTAAATCGTTTGTTCTTGCGATAAATGAGGCTAAAAATTTGGTAACGAGGCTCGAAAAACACGAGAACATCCTTCAAAAAACACTATTACAATCAACACTTGCGCTACTGCGTATCCCTTACCGGAATAGCAATCAACTTTACGAGGGAATTGACTATTTCAATCAAAAAGCAGCAGAATATACCAGTAAAAACGATTCCGACCTGCTTTCGTTGACTTATTACAGTCTTAGAGCACTCTACGCTCCATTGGGCCTACTCGAAAAGGCCATTTACTTTCAGCTCAAATCCACCCAATTTTTAAACCCTCAACAGGTTATTCATCCGCTGTGGCTACTCGGCCTTCAACTCGAACGGCAAAGCTTAGGGGTAATGGGCTTCATTAATCGTAAAGCTGTTACCGGCTTTATGTACAATGAAAACCGGGAGCCGGCCAAGGCCCTTCCTTATTTGCATATGGCTAAGGCCTATGCCGATAAGTACAAAGACACCTTATACATTCACGACCGGTTGTTTGTATACATGGAGCTTTTTAGTGCCCATTATCAACTACAAACCGACAGCGCAAACTACTGGCTCCAGCAAACACGAAAAGTTCTCCAAGAAAGCCGTTCCGATCCTGAATACTTGTTACGTTTAGAGCTCATGGAAGCTCAAATGGCGCTTTCTGAAAACAAACTCGATGAAGCCGAAAAGTATGCCACGAAAGCGGTAGAACTCTTCGACTCGTACCGGATAAACAACAATAGTTTTGTTGGAATTTTAATTCCACGCTTGTCTTTGGCCGAAGTACTTTTCGCTCGCGGCAAGTACAGTGAAATTATACCTCTCCTTGCCAAAGAAAGTGATGCCCTGAAAGGTGCTAACCTTCGGAAATACGAATTACAAGTGTATGAACTATTGGCACAAGCGTTTAAAAAAATCGGAAAAAATAAAGAGGCCCTCGAAACACTTGAAAAGTACATCCAGCTTCAACAGGAAATACTCCGTGATGAATACTTAAACCGGATCATCAGTTTTGACATAGAACAGCGCATTGCACGTAATGAACGAGATTTATTGCAGCAAACACTTGAAAACCGTCGTCGAAAAAATCAACAACTGGCTGCCTATATCATTGTAGGGCTCTTATTAGTTACCCTCTTGCTCATTTTGAGAAACTACCGCGCCAAACTTGCGCATAACCTGCAATTACAAAAAGAACGAGACCGCTCGGAATCTCTGCTGCTGAATATTCTGCCAGGTGAAGTAGCGGAAGAACTAAAACAGAATGGTTATTCGAAAGCGAGACAATACAATCAGGTAACCGTGTTGTTTACCGATTTCGTCAACTTTACGGGTATCAGCGAGCAGCTTTCGCCAACAGAGCTGGTGGAAGAGATACACCGTCATTTCACCGTATTCGACAGCATAATCGAAGAGTTTGGCCTAGAAAAAATCAAGACCATTGGCGACGCATATCTAGCAGTATGTGGATTACCCCTGGAGCGAGACGATCATGCCATTCGTGTAACTCAAGCAGCTATGGCTATCAGGGCGTACATGGAAAATACCAAAAGTAAGTTTCACATACGGGTAGGGTTACATACTGGCCCCGTGGTAGCGGGCATAGTAGGGGTAAAAAAATATGCATACGACATTTGGGGCGACACTGTGAATACAGCAGCACGCATGGAACAACATAGTGAAGCGGGGAAAATAAATATCTCAGAATCAACTTACCTGCAAATTAACCAAGACTTTATTTGTACTCCCAGAGGTCCGGTTCAGGCAAAAAACAAAGGGAACATCAATATGTATTTTGTTGAATCTGTAATTAAACAGTGAAAAAGGATGCAACATTGAGATAAAAACGATGTTCGAAAGTCCATTTGTTTTGCATTATGACCGAGTCCGTTTTAAATCGTTTGAAAAGAGTTACCGATTATTGGCTCAACAAATTGCGTAATGAATTAAGTCCGGAGTTGACTTACCATTCCGTTGACCACGTTTTAGACGTAATGTTGTGTGTAGAACATATCGGGCATCAAGAACTCCTTCAAGATGAAGATTTGGCTCTGGTGCTCGTTGCCGCATTATTTCACGATAGCGGCTTTTTGCTCAGTCGTACCAACCACGAATTAACGAGCTGTGAGTTGGTGAGAAGCCAGCTTCCTGAATTCGGGTTTAACGAAGCTGAGATTGAGAAAATTTGCGCCATGATCATGGCCACTAAAATACCTCAATCGCCTTCTTCTAAATTGGCAGAAATACTCTGTGATGCTGACTTAAACTACTTGGGCACCGAAGATTATTTTGGGCCTTCGAGAAGATTATTTTCTGAGCTGAAAATCGCAAATCCCAACATCACAGAGTTAGATTGGCTCGATCTTCAAATCAATTTTCTTCAAGACCATCGGTACTTCACCGATTTTTCGAAAGCAAATCGAGAGCCTCGCAAACTATTGCATCTCCACGAACTGCTCAATGAGCGAAAAAGGCTATTGGAAGAGAAAGCATCTTAAGATACTGGCAGCAGTGTAAGGAACTTGTATCTTTGAAGGCTAAACCCATTAACAATGAAAATGCTTGAAGGTAAGGTTGCCCTCATCACTGGCGCATCCAGAGGTATTGGTTTGGGCATTGCCCGTGAGTTTGCCGCACAAGGAGCAAATGTTGCCTTTACCTATCTGTCGTCGGAAGAAAAAGCACGTGCACTAGAAGCTGAACTATCGGCTCAAGGAATTAAAGCTAAAGGTTATAAGTCAGATGCCGGTAGTTATTTAGAGGCCGAAAAACTCATCAATGATATCATCGCTGATTTTGGTGATTTGGAAATTGTGGTAAATAATGCAGGCATTACCAAAGACGGCCTGTTATTAAGAATGAGCGAAGAACAATGGGATGCCGTGATTGACACTAACCTAAAGTCGGTATTCAATATCACCAAACATGCATCGCGCCACATGATGAAGCAACGAAAAGGCAGCTTTATCAACATGAGCTCGGTAGTAGGTCGCGATGGTAATGCCGGGCAAGCTAACTATTCAGCTTCTAAGGCCGGAGTTATTGGCTTTACTCAAGCAATTGCGAAAGAGTTGGGCTCTCGTAACATTCGTTGTAATGCTATCGCCCCGGGCTTTATCCAAACCGAAATGACCGAGGCCTTGGATGCGAAGGTGGTAGAAGAATGGAATAAAATGATTCCGTTGGGTCGGCCAGGTTCAACGAAAGACGTAGCCGACTTAACTGTGTTCCTTGCAAGCGACAGAAGCGCTTACATTACAGGTCAAGTTATCAATGTTTGTGGCGGATTGCAGATGTAATCGAAACAGCTTTGCTTTTTTTCCGTTTCCTTAGCCAATGACTTTTTTTGCTTCAATTCCTTTTTGGTATTGGCTAGTAGCCCTTCTGGTAGGTGCTGTTTATGCCGCTTTGCTCTATTTCAAGCAAAAACAGCTTCAAAATAAGGCTTTAACACTCGCAATCGCAGCATTCATGCGTGGCAGTAGTGTTGCCATGTTGGTGTTGCTGCTTTTAAATCCGTTTATTAAAAGCGAGGAGAAAATTACAGAAGAGCCTTTACTTCTTTTGGCACGCGATAGAAGCAGCTCCATGCCTGCTGACTCGAAACTCGAGCTTTTATCTTCAACGCTGGGTAAAGATGTAAAGCCGGAAACCCTAAGTTTTGGCGAGAAAACGAGAAAAGGCTGGGATAATGCCGAGAACCAAGATGCCGCCTCGAACATTAGCGAACTCTTTAAGTCAATAGGTTTACAATATGGGAGTAGGCCGTTAGCCGGTTTGGTGGTTGAAACAGATGGGATCTTCAATCAAGGCGAGAGTCCACTGCAGTTGGCCATGCAGCTTCAAATGCCGATATATTTTATTGCCAGAGGCGATACTCAACCCATACGCGATATTGGGGTGCACGAAATCAAAGTAAATTCAATTGTATTTAAGGGTATCTCCTTCCCTGTTGATGTACAGTTGAAGTCGAGCCTACAATCGGGTAAAGTTGCAGAGGTTACGCTAATCGAATTATCAGGTAGTAACAAAAAGGCTATCGACCGACAATCGGTGAACCTAACCAGCGAACAGGACATAAAAGACATTTCCTTTGAAGTAGATGCCAACGAATCGGGCCTGAAACACTATCGCGTTGAGGTCAAGGTGAATGGTCCGGACGTGGTGCCAGAGAATAACTACCGTGACTTTTATGTAGAAGTGTTGGAGAATCGCACACGAATTCTGCTTCTTGCTGCTGCTCCTCACCCCGATATTGCCGTAATTCGGCAAGCACTAGAGTCGCTTCCACAATATGAGGTTACCCTGAAGTGGGCGAAACAAGCTGTTCAGTTGAATGAAGAACCCGACCTTATCATCCTTCATCAATTCCCAACGGCGAATTCAGCCGCCTCACCTTGGTTCAAATTGATACAGAGTAAAGAGTGGCCATGTTGGTATATAACGGGTAGCCAAACCAGTCTCATTCACTTCAACCAACTGCAGCCAAGCTTGAAAATTACAACGAGGTCGAATGCCACCAATAAAGCAATGGCCAGTTGGTTATCGAGCTTCAATCTGTTTGTAGTTGACCCCGCAATTTCTACAAAGTTAGCCAACTACCCGCCTCTCGATGTGCCTTTTGGCGAATACCAGCAGGCTGTTAATTTAAGCAGTATCCTAGCTCAGCGCATTGGCAATGTAGAAAGCACCTTCCCGCTTTGGGCATTTACCACGAATATTTCTCCGAGGAGGGCATTCACCACAGGTGAGGGTTTATGGCGCTGGAAACTACACGAAGCAGAAACAGAAAGCGAGGTTGACCTAACTTTCGAATTGATACGCAAGACCATCGGCTACTTGAGCATTAAAGAAGAAAAGACCAGATTTAAGGCGAATAGTAATAAAAAACTCTTTAGTGCGAGGGAATCAATCCTATTTTCCGCCGAACTCTATAATAAAAGTTACGAGCCGATTAATGAACCAGAGGTTCGTTTAGTTCTCATCAACAGCAAAAAGGAGCAGTTTAAATACTCATTCACGAAAACAGACAAACGATACAGCTTGAATATTGGGAGTTTACCAGAAGGTGATTACCAATATCAAGCGGAAGTTGAATTTGAAAATGTAAAATTTTTGGCCAAGGGTGGTTTTAACGTGGCTGCTGTAAATCTAGAAAAGTTACAAACGAGGGCCAATCACGAGAGCCTTCAGCAAATTGCCAATGCTACCGGTGGAAGATTAATTACCGAAAAAGAAGGGTCTCTTTTAATCAACGAACTCAAAAAGCAAAATAGGCTGCAACCTATAAGTTATTATGAGCAAAAAGTTTCTGACCTCATACAACAAAAATGGTTGCTGGTTTTCATTCTAATTTTCCTTGCTGCTGAGTGGCTCATTCGTCGGCTTTCGGGAAACTATTGAATGCATAACCCAACCCTTGCTTCGTTCCCAACGTATAAGGGGGTATAAACAACTTACTATGAAAAAACACATACTTCTATTAGCCCTTGCTCTTGTGATTAGCACGATTGCATCAGCCCAGCTACTCAACGTAAATGGCAGGGTGATGAATTCGTTTGCTGCTGGTGTTTACAATCAACAAGTAGCACTTATAATCAATGCAGGCAGTCCTGCTACAACTATTAACGATACTGTAACTACAGACTCGTTAGGGTACTTTTTTCAAACGTACAGTGTGCCCATGGGATGGACCCAGGGTTCAGTAGTCGCCATCACCCTTTGCGGAAACAACTATCTCATTGATTCTACTTTCTGGTCGCCAGCAACCAATTACGTTGCTAGTTTTGGCAACATGATTTGTACTGGAAGCCCAGTACCTGCTAACGGATCGATTTGCGGTACAATTAGCACACTGGCCTCAGGTGATACGGCGAAAATTGAATTATACTCTTTGCGATTTGGGAGTGTTCAGCTCGATACTACCATTTACCGCTTTGACTCTTTGAATACTGGCTGGACCGCTTATTGTTTCTCTGTACAACCTGGTGCTTATCGCATCAAAGCGGAATTGACTGCAGGTTCTACCAACGCCTCTACAGTGCTGCCCACGTGGTTTGGCAATACAACCAATCCTCTGAATGCACTAATCGTTAACGTTGCCAATGCCACCTTCATTCAAAACGTCAATATTCAGTTGCAAACGAATCCTTCGGCACCTGTAACTACTATTTTCGGTAATGTAACGGGCTATACACCATCCTCGCCTCTTGGCATCGATACGGTTGAGGCCATCATTATCGAAGTAAATAATGGCGTTTGGACACCCATTGATACTGTTTACGCGATTGACTCACTAGGCAATGCTTGGTTTTCGGCTCAAGTGAATAGAATAGGAACCTTTTCGGTATTGGCCAGGCTCCGTTCGGGTGCTGCATCGAACTATGTACCTACCTACTTTGGTAACGCTACCACATGGACCGCAGCAAACACCTTCCCGTTGAGCAGCAACGGATCTACCTATCAGCTCGTGATAACGCTCCAACCAGCGACTGGCACAGGTAACGGTGGCGGAAGCGTTGGTGGCGGAGTAAACGGTGGCCTGCCCATCACAGGAACAGCAGGTTTGCATGGCGTGCAAGTACAGCTCAAAAATGCACAAGGTGCGATACTGAAATTTACCCATACCAGCAACAACGGAAGTTACAATATCGCCAGTCTGCCAGAGGGCACCTACCACCTTCGTGTAGAAATGATGGGCATGAACTCTTCGGTATGGACTTTCACGATCGACCAAGCCAATTTGAACCACAACGTGAACTTCACCGTTGGTAGCAATGGTATCAGTACTTCGGTAGCCGACGAATCTGTACTCATCGGCAGCGTTTATCCTAATCCAGCGAAAGACGTTTTGAATGTTGTACTGAGAGGCATCGAAAACACCTCCACCCAACTCATCCTACGCGATTTACAGGGTCGTTCCGTAAAAACGTTCAATATCGAACGCACTTCAGGAGAACAGTTAGAGACCATTTCAATTGCTGATTTGAAACCGGGACTTTATATGTTAGAAACATCAGGAAGTGGTAAAGTTCATAAGGTACTCGTATATTAACAATTGATTTGACTAAGCAGGACAGGGCAGGCGCAAGCTTGCCCTGTCGTATTTAGCTGTATGGTACCTGGTAAAGAGCTCATTCAAGCGTGTATAGAAGACAATAGAGCGGCACATAACCGACTTTACAGGCTTTGCTATTCGCCAATGATGCAGATTACCATGCGTTATGCTCGCGACAAGGACGATGCAACTGAATTACTGAATTTGAGCTTTTTTAAACTAATCAGTCAGTTAGCCAAATACAATACCGATCTCCCTTTCGAGCCTTGGATGCGCCAATTAACTGTAAATGTGATACTCGATAAGTTCAGGGCTGAAAAACGATACAAAGAATACTACGTTCCTATTGACCCTCAAGAATCTATACTCGACATCTACCGTGATGAAAGCGAAACCGACCAGAAGATTGATTACGACTATTTGATACAATTGATAAGAGAATTGCCCCCCATGACTGCAAGTGTATTTAACCTGTATGCAGTAGATGGCTTTAAACATAAAGAAATCGCACAAATGCTAGGCATGAGTGAAAACACATCAAAATGGCATTTGTCAAACGCAAGGCAATTGTTGCAAAACAAGCTTTTAAAACAAAAGGAGGTCCGAAGTGCAACCTGAAGAATTTGACCGACTTCTGAAAAAAACCCTGGAGAGTCAGGATTTTGCATACGATCCCAGCGCCTGGGATCAAGCCAGCAAAATGCTCGACGCAAGGCCAAAACGTCGTCGTTTTTGGTGGTGGTTTATACCAGTCCTACTGCTAGGAGGTATAGCTGCAGGTTATTGGCTACATATTCCTTCGAAAGAAGCAATCCCTCAACTTCATTCTACTGAGAAGAATGGCGCTGTAAATAGTCAAGAAGCTCACCCTACTGCTGAGCTAAATTCAAACGAAAGCAAAGAGCCGAGTTCCAAAGAAATAACCCAAAATCTTTCTAAAATAAAAAACACCACACCTGCTTCCCCTTCTCCATCCTTTGTTTCGAAAGTTCAAGCTAATCCTGCTGCTGTTGTAAACGACACAACGAGTTACACTACCTATTTGGCTTCGATGCAAAGACGAGGCTGGAGAACAATCCTCTCGAACTTTCAAAAGTTGGAAGCTGACACTATCTTACGAGAATTACCCAAATACCGCCGAAATACTGTATTGCCGAAAAAAGCCAGCCTGCACGAGCTTTCATTAGGTGTATTGGCGCGAACAGGGCAAAATGTAACTGCTTCGGAGAACGCAGCTAGTCGTAAGATGGCATTCGCAGCAGGCGTTTTTGCACAATATCGATTCAACGAAAGATGGCTGGTTGAAACAGGGCCTCAACTGAGTTACGAACCCGTGAGCGGAGGTGTTTTTACCCGTACGACCACTCGCTACGGCTTTGGGATAAGCATAGAGGAACAAAGTATTCAAGTAAATACCGCCTGGATGTTACAAGTTCCTTTGCTGGTGGGTGTTCAAGTTGGGCAAAATCATCAATTCAAAACAGGTCCAATTTGGCAGCATTATCTGAGTTCAGGCTATGAGATTCGGAATAGCCTATTCATTCAAAACGGTGAGTCGACAACAAGCACGAATACTGGGCTAGGTAAGGTGAGTGACTTTTCACCATCCCGTTTCGGACTTAGTCTTAGCTATCAATATCAAATTTTCTCTGGCTTTCAACTGGGCTTAAATTATTTGCATTTCCCAGAAGCTGGTGGGGCATTTGCTTTGGGTAGAAATAATCAACTGAACATACATTTACAATACACTCCATTTAGAAAGAAACTATGAAAAAACTCCTTCTTTATGGCCTTCTGGGATTGATAATGAGCAGCTGTCAACCCGAAATTGAATTGCCCAATCAGCAACTACAAGAGAATTCACCCATATTTAGCATGAATGGCTATTTAAATGGTGTACCCTTTTCGTGGCAAGCCGGTATCAATACCCGCTTTATGAGCACTGAATTAACGCAGCTCGCCAACGGCCTATACGAACTCGAGGGGCGGATTGAGCCAAGCCCATGTGTGAATTGCCCAGAAGTAATGACCGTGGTTCTACGTGATTTCAGAGTATCGCCACCCGAATCTCCACTGCTGATTGATTCCACCCTTCAACTCAAAAACTATCCTTTTCAGCGCAATACGGGCGCTAATAATCTGCATAATGTGACTTTTAACGGCCAATCAACAGGAGCTGCAGGCACTACAGCTGTTCAACACCTCTGGTTGGTTCGTGATACCACCGGATCCCCTATCGATACCTTAGTGGGATTAAACCCAACTACGATTTTACCCTTAGGAAACTACAGGGTTTCACTTACTAGTTCATTTTCGAACGGCTGCAGCAATACGATTGAACAAAATTTACTTGTAGACCCAAATGGAACAGGATGTTCGGTTGACTTTACCGTAAATCGGGTGCCCGGATCAACCTTGGTTCAATTTGTACCGGTAAACATAAATATTCCTGTGCCCTTTGCTTTACGGTGGGAAATAAACGGACAAGTTACTTTCGGCCAAAGTGCAGTAATTGCAGTTGACTCAATGAGCGTTCCGGCTGTATTTCCTGTAATTCTTACTGTGAGTTCAGCAACGTGCACTGTTGTGGTAAAAAAGCACATTTCCAGTGATCCAAATCTGCATTGTGCGGCCAACTTTAGGATTGGGGGCATAACCTTGGCCGAAGATCCCAACCAGTATGGTCACGTCCGTATTGAGTATCGTGATAAACTAGGGAAATTGTATTCCAGCGTGTATCGACCGCAACCCAACTGGGCCAATTTCACGATCACGCAGCTCAGCGATTATTTGCGCGACAATTCAGGTAAACCGACAAAAGCTGTTACCGCAGGTTTAAATTGTATGCTATTTGAAGAAAATGGCAGTAATTCGATCGAACTCCGCCAGGGTCAATTTCATTTTGCTTTACCTTATAAATGATTCGAGCCATCTTGAGGATGGCTCGAATTGTTGACATTAAGCGTTATTTCCGGATAACGATGTAAAGATCTTCGTCATCCTTTTTCATCTTATATTTCTCGCGGGCAAACTTTTCAAGCTTTTCGGTATCGGTCATTAACTCTTCCCGATCTTTTTTCACTTGAACGATTTGTTCTTCGTAGAAACGTTTATTCTCCTCCAATTCGCTTAACCGAACCCGATAGCGGTATTGTGTGATTAGGTCATGACTATCGAAAAACGTCATCCACACTCCGAACACTAAAAGTGTGAGTACGTAGCGGTTTTTCAACCAGGGCAAAACGTTTTTCAATCGATTCATACTCAGGCAAATTTAAAGGCTTTTCCGAGGAACTGCGCGCTATCGCCCAATTCTTCTTCTATTCGGAGCAGTTGGTTATACTTGGCAATACGGTCAGATCGCGAAGCTGAGCCGGTTTTAATTTGCCCGGTACGGAGTGCCACTGCAAGATCGGCAATGGTGGTGTCTTCCGTTTCGCCTGAACGGTGGCTCATGATGGACGTATACGAATTGATTTGTGCTGTTTGAACAGCATCGATGGTTTCCGATAAGGTGCCTATTTGGTTCACTTTGACCAAGATGGAGTTCGCTACCGACTGCTCGATACCTCTACGTAAACGTTTTACGTTCGTTACGAACAAATCATCGCCGACCAACTGTACCTTCCCACCAATTGCCTTGGTTAAAGCAGCCCACCCTTCCCAATCGTCTTCAGCTAAACCATCCTCTATGCTGATGATAGGGTATTTCTTTACCCATTCGGCCCAATAAGCGACCATCTCCGAAGAGTTCATCTGCTTACCGCTCGACTTCTTGAAAGTGTATAGCCCGGTTTTTTCGTCATAAAACTCGGTAGTTGCTGCATCCATGGCGATATAGATATCTTCACCCGGACGGTAGCCAGCAGCTTCAATTGCTGCGATTACCGTTTCAATCGCTTCTTCATTCGATTTGATGTTGGGAGCAAAACCACCCTCGTCGCCCACGTTGGTCGACATTCCCTTCTTCTTGAGAACTGCTTTCAGGTGATGAAAAACCTCAGTACCCCAGCGCAGCGACTCTCCAAAACTGGTTGCACCCACGGGCATAACCATAAATTCCTGAAAATCGATGCTATTATCGGCATGTGCTCCCCCATTGAGGATATTCATCATGGGTATCGGTAAAAGGTTGGCATGGAGGCCACCTACATATCGATACAGCGGCATTCCGCAAGAAGCAGCTGCAGCGCGTGATGCAGCAAGCGATACACCCAAAATAGCATTGGCACCAAGTTTTGATTTATTGGCTGTACCGTCAAGAGCAATCATCACTTCGTCTAATCCCTGTTGATCGTACAAATCCATCCCTACCAACTCTTCACAAATTAGGTCATTGATATGATCCACTGCCTTTGACACGCCCTTTCCCATGTAGGCGGTGCTGTCGCCGTCGCGTAGCTCCATAGCCTCGTGAATACCTGTCGAAGCGCCACTTGGCACTGCTGCGCGACCGGTAAAGCCATCGGATGTAATCACATCCACCTCAACCGTTGGGTTACCGCGAGAATCTAAGATCTGGCGGGCATAAATATCTTCTATTACTGGCATAAACTAGGGTTTTAAAGCACTTATAAAATCGTCGAATAAGTAACGTGAATCGTGCGGACCGGGACAGGCCTCAGGGTGATATTGCACCGAAAAAGCTTTGCGATCCGTAATTCGGATACCTTCAATGGTTTGATCGTTCAAATTAACATGTGTAATTTCTACACGAGGGTTATTCTTTATGCTCTCTGGGTCAACACCAAAACCGTGGTTTTGAGAGGTTATTTCAGATCGACCGGTACGTAGATTTTTTACAGGGTGATTAATGCCTCGATGGCCATGGTGCATTTTAAATGTCTTTACACCTACTGCATTCGCTAGTAATTGGTGCCCGAGACAAATACCAAAAATAGGCGTACCCGATTCCAAAACTTCTTTGACCACACTTATCTGTTTGGTCATCACCCCGGGGTCGCCTGGGCCATTCGATAACATAACCCCATGAGGTTCAAAACCTTGTATATCGGCAAAGTCAGCCGACTGGGGAAAAACCTTCAAGTAACAACCTCTTTCTTGCAGTGACCGTAGAATATTCGCTTTGGCGCCATAATCAATTACCGCTACGCGGTACGGGAGCGATTCATCACCAAGCGTATACGCCTCAGTTGTTGACACCTTCGAAGCCAATTCAAGTCCTTCCATGGAAGGAATAGACTTGAAACGTTCCATTAATGCTGCGATATCAAGCGATTCAGAAGATATGATAGCATTCATTGCGCCTTTCGAACGAATATGACGAACCAAAGCACGCGTATCTACATCGGTAATGGCCACCAAGCCATGGCGAATAAAATAATCCTGAATGTTTTCATCTGCAGCTTTGCGCGAATACGAAATGTTGAAATTCCTGCAAACCATACCCGCAATTTGAATCTTAGCAGATTCGGCATCTTGGGCTTTGATGCCATAGTTGCCTATGTGCACATTGGTTTCAACCAAAATTTGCCCAAAATACGAGGGATCGGTAAAAACTTCTTGATAACCGGTCATGCCTGTATTGAAACAGATTTCGCCCCAGGTAGTACCAATTTTGCCAGCGGAATATCCGTGGAAAAAAGTGCCGTCTTCTAAAACCAGAATTGCCGGTACTTTTTCAAATAACTTCATGTGAAAGGTTTTACAAATTTAAGCGCAAAAAGCCTTCATATCAAAAGAAAGCGAGGCTGAGTAATCCACATTCACCCGATATAAAACTAACAGCAATAAAAAACCCCGTTCACAAGTGCAAACGGGGTTCAAACCATGAAAAATGAAAACTTAAGCTGTTGCTGCTTCTTCAGCGTTGTCGGCTGCTTCTGCTTTAGCAGCTGTTTTGGCTGCTCCTGGCTTTTTGGCGCGTGAGCGACGCGTATTTTTCGCCTTCTTCTCTTTGCCTTCACCCAACAAAAGTTCGTTGTAGTCTACCAACTCGATCATACACATTTCAGCGGCGTCGCCTAAACGGAAACCTGTTTTGATGATACGTGTATAGCCTCCTGGGCGCTCAGCAACTTTTGTAGCTACATCACCGAAAAGGATTTTCACCGCTTCTTTGTCTTGCAAGTACGAGAATACTGTACGACGAGAGTGCGTGTTGTCGCTCTTCGACTTGGTGATGATGGGTTCAACAAACTTGCGTAAAGCTTTGGCTTTGGCAAGTGTAGTATTGATACGCTTATTCACAATGAGTGATACAGCCATGTTTTGCAACATAGCATCACGATGCGAATTCGTTCTTCCTAAATGATTAATTGTTTTTCCGTGACGCATTTTTCTTACTCCTCGTCAAGTTTGTATTTGGTGATTTCCATGCCGAAAGTGAGGCCTTTTTCACGGACCAGCTCTTCAAGCTCTGTTAGCGACTTCTTCCCGAAGTTGCGGAATTTTAAAAGATCAGCGATATCGTATTTAACCAAATCGCCTAAGGTCTTGATTTCAGCAGCTTTCAAACAATTGTAAGCGCGTACTGAAAGATCGAGATCAGACAAAGGCGTCTTCAGGATTTTACGCATGTGGAGGATGTTCTCATCCACCTCACTGGCAACATCCTTCGGCTTCGATTCAAGGGTGATAGACTCATCAGAGAAAAGCATAAAATGCTGAATCAGAATTTTAGCGGCTTCTTTCAATGCATCTTCCGGATGAATAGAACCATCGGTTGCGATATCAATGATTAGTTTTTCGTAGTCGGTTTTTTGCTCAACACGCGTGTTTTCAATCGCGTATTTTACATTTTTGATTGGTGTGAAAATCGAGTCAATCGGAATTACACCAATGGCAGAGTCTACTACTTTATTTTCTTCTGCGGGAACATACCCACGACCTTTCTCTACGGTAAGCTCAATTTCGAAATTCACTGTAGTCTCCATATTCGCAATCACCAAGTCGGGATTGAGAATGGTGAAGTTTGAAGAGAACTTTTCAATATCACCTGCTACGAAAGTATCCTTACCTTTTACGGTAACGTAGATTTTTTCGGCATCGGTAGTATCAAATTTCTTTTTGAAGCGCACCTGCTTGAGGTTTAGCACTATCTCAACCACGTCTTCTACCACACCTTTGATAGAGTGGAATTCGTGGTCAACACCCGGAATACGGATGCTGGTGATGGCGTAACCTTCCAGCGAAGAGAGCAGGATCCTGCGAAGCGCGTTACCAATAGTAACACCAAAACCGGGTTCCAGAGGCTTGAATTCGAAGCTGCCTTCGAAATCATTGGCCTTCTGCATAACTACTTTATCTGGCTTCTGAAATGCTAGGATCGACATGTATACTTGATTAATTAAATGAATGAAATTACTTGGAGTACAATTCTACGATCAGTTGTTCCTTGATGTTTTCAGGAATCTGGTCACGCATCGGGAAATCGATGAACTTGCCTTCCATTTTATCTTTGTCCCACTCCAACCATGAGAATTTCGACATCGTCTTACCACTGAGTGCTTCAGTAATGGCCTCAAGCGATTTCGACTTTTCACGAACCCCGATCACATCGCCAGGGCGAAGTTCGAAAGAAGGAATGTTTACAACTGCACCATTCACGGTGATATGACGGTGACCCACCAACTGACGAGCCGCTGAACGCGAAGGAGCAATTCCTAAGCGGAAAACGGTATTGTCGAGGCGTGCCTCAAGAAACTTCAAGAGGTTTTCACCAGTCGTACCACGCTTACGTGATGCACGATCGAAGGTGCGAGCAAATTGACGCTCCAATACACCATAGGTATATTTCGCCTTTTGCTTCTCCATCAGCTGTACTGCATATTCCGACTTCTTAGGTGCACGGCGAGAAACACCGTGTTGTCCTGGAGGGTAGTTCTTTTTGTTGAGCGCTTTGTCGGGTCCGAAAATTGCCTCTTTGAATTTCCGGGCAATTTTGCTCTTTGGTCCAATGTATCTTGCCATGATCTACTTTTCTTAAACGATTAAACGCGACGACGCTTTGGAGGACGACAACCGTTATGCGGCACCGGCGTCACGTCGGTGATTGTACTGATTTCGATACCCAAACCTGCAATCGTACGGATAGCCGATTCTCTTCCAGCACCTGGTCCTTTTACGAACACCTCTGCGCGACGGAGACCTAAATCAAAGGCCACCTTACCACAGTCCTGCGCTGCAACGAGTGCTGCATAAGGAGTGTTTTTCTTAGAACCACGGAAACCAGCCTTACCAGCTGAAGCCCAGGAAATCACCTGACCTTCATTGTTCGTGATCGAAATGATGATATTATTGAAGGTCGAGCTGATGTGGATTTGGCCACTGGCCTCCACTTTCACAACACGCTTCTTGACAACTTTTGTATTCTTAGCCATTGCTATCGTTTATTACTTGGTAGCCTTTTTCTTGTTAGCCACAGTCTTACGCTTTCCTTTGCGTGTACGGGCGTTATTCTTCGTACGCTGGCCTCTCACAGGCAAGCCCTTGCGGTGACGCAGTCCACGATAGCAGCCAATGTCCATCAAACGTTTGATGTTCAGCTGCACTTCTGAACGAAGCTCACCTTCAGTTTTCAATTCTTCGGCGATGATTTTACGAATAGCCGTTAATTGATCATCGTTCCATGCGCTCACTTTGACATTCACGTCAATTCCGCAGCGCTCCAATATCGAACGCGCTGATGAGCGACCAATACCGTAGATATAGGTCAGGCCAATTTCGCCTCTTTTGTTTTTAGGTAGGTCTACCCCTGCAATCCTTGCCATGGTTTATCCTTGTCTTTGTTTGTACTTGGGATTCTTTTTGTTGATCACATACAATTTGCCGTTTCTACGGACAATCTTGCAGTCAACACTACGCTTTTTAATGGATGCTTTTACCTTCATGGTCTTAGTATCTGTAACAAATTCTTCCTTTGGTCAAATCGTAAGGCGACATTTCCACCTGCACACGGTCACCTGGGAGTATCTTAATGTAGTTCATCCGCATCTTGCCCGAGATGTGAGCAATAATCTGATGACCATTTTCCAACTCTACGCGAAACATCGCATTCGACAATGCTTCGAGTATGGTGCCGTCTTGTTTGATGGAGGTTTGTTTTGCCATATTCTGCTTTCTTTTAAACGGCTGCTCCTACTGCATTACCACGTCCCTTGATACGACCGGTTTTCATCAAACCATCGTAGTGACGCATCAAAAGGTGACTTTCGATCTGCTGTAGGGTATCCAATACCACACCTACCATGATTAACAAGGAGGTGCCTCCGTAAAACTGAGCAAACTGAGAATTCACACCGGCAATTGTCGCAATTGCAGGCAGTATGGCCACGATGGCCAGGAAGATCGAACCAGGCAGAGTAATACGAGCAAGGATATCATCCAAGAACTCTGCGGTTTTACGACCGGGTTTCACTCCGGGGATAAAGGCGCCATTGCGCTTTAAGTCTTCTGACATTTGGTTCGAATTCACCGACAATGATGTATAGAAGTAGGTGAAAACGATAATCAAAACAGCTAAGGTGATGTTGTACGTAACCGAAGTAAAGTCTACAAAGGCTGAAACAACACCTTGGCTGAAGTCACTTTCTGGGAAAAACTGAGCAACAGTGGCTGGTAAAAACATAATCGCCTGTGCGAAAATGATTGGCATTACACCGGCAGCGTTCACCTTGATAGGGATATACTGACGTGTACCACCATACATACGGTTACCAACTACACGTTTTGCAACCTGAATAGGTATTTTACGCGTGCCTTGTACCAATAGGATGGTTCCTGCCACAATGGCTATGAGCATGGCGATTTCTACCAAGAAAGGTACTAATCCACCTCCACCAGTTCCTATTCGAAATTCCAACTCAGCTTGAAGCGAAACTGGAAGTCGTGCAATGATACCTACCATGATGATGAGCGAGATACCATTACCAAGACCTCTGTCTGTAATCTTCTCACCCAACCACATCACGAACATGGTGCCTGCAGTGAGTACCGTCACTGTCGATAATATGAACGCCAAATCTAACGAATCACCTGTACGTAGGATGATAGCTGGTAAGAATTGTGCTTTCAAGTTGATCAAGAAACCAATAGCCTGCGCACCAGTAATTAAAATGGTCAGGTAACGGGTAATTTGATTAATCTTGTTTCTACCACTCTCTCCTTCTTTCATCATCTTCTGGAAGCTCGGTACAACCATACCTAAAAGCTGCACTACGATAGATGCAGAGATATAAGGCATGATCCCCAAGGCGAAGACCGAAGCACGCGAAAACGCTCCACCAGCGAACAAGTCGATGAGACCTGTCAAACCGCTGGCTCCCCCCTTAGGAGAAAGGTTTTCGAGCACCACTGGATCGATACCCGGTAGTACCACATACGAACCCAGACGATAGATGAGTAACAAACCGAGGGTCATAAAGATCCTCGACTTGAGCTCTTCGATCTTGAAGATGTTCCGTATCGTATTGAAGAAGTTCTTCATACTTATGCGATAACTTCCGCTGTTCCGCCAGCGGCTTCGATTTGAGCCTTAGCAGTGGCGCTGAACTTATGAGCTTTTACGTTGAGCTTGCTCTTGAGTTCGCCACGACCTAAAATTTTAACCAATTTGTTGGCACTGCCGATGAGGCCGTGTTCAGCCAAAAATGCTGGTGTTACTTCTTCGGTTTTGAAACGTTCTGCCAAACCTTGCAAAACGTCTAAGTTTACACCATTGTACTCGATGCGGTTGGCATTTTTAAAGCCAAATTTCGGTACACGCAATTTCAAAGGCATCTGACCACCTTCAAAACCAGGCTTCGATGAGTAACCTGTACGTGCTTGAGCACCTTTGTGACCTTTGGTAGAGGTACCACCACGGCCAGAACCTTGTCCACGACCGATACGCTTACGCGTTTTGATGCTACCAGCTGCTGGTTTAAGATTATTCAATTCCATTATTAAATCTCCTCTACTTTAACCAGATGGGCTACCTTTTCAATCATACCGGCAATTTGCGGATTGATTTCGTGAACTACACTGGCATGCGGGTGACGCAAGCCCAGGGCAATCAGGGTACGCTTTTGACGCTCTGGGCGTCCGATACCACTTTTTACTTGGGTAATTTTTAAACGTGCCATCCGATTATCCGTTAAATACTTTACTCATTTTTACCTGACGTTGCTCGGCAACGGTGAAAGGATCACGCATTTGTGCAAGCGCATCGATGGTTGCCTTTACCACGTTGTGTGGATTCGAAGAACCTTTTGATTTTGCAAGAACGTCGGTGATACCTGCACTTTCAAGCACCGCACGCATCGCACCACCGGCAATTACACCGGTACCGTGTGAGGCTGGCTTGATGTATACGCGACCACCACCAAATTTACCTTCTGCATCATGGGGTACTGTACCTTTCATGATGGGTACTTTGATCAGCGACTTCTTCGCGTCGTCGATGCCTTTTGCGATGGCTTCAGAAACTTCTTTCGCTTTTCCAAGTCCGTAACCTACGATTCCGTTCTCATCACCCACCACTACGATGGCTGAAAAGCTGAATGTACGACCACCCTTGGTTACTTTGGCTACGCGCTGTACGCTCACGAGACGATCTTTCAACTCAATCTCGCTGGCCTTTACTCTTTTTATGTTCGATGTTGACATATCCTGTTGCTTAGAAATTTAAGCCACCCTCACGGGCACCTTCTGCGAGTGCTTTAACACGGCCATGGTAGAGGTAACCGTTACGGTCGAATACAACCGTGGTAATTCCTGCTGCGAGTGCCTTCGCGGCGATCGCTTTTCCTACCATACCCGACATTGCTGTTTTATCTGCTTTCTGATCAGCAAACTCTTTCTCAGTTGAAGATGCGGCACACAACGTATGTCCCTTTACATCGTCAATGATTTGAGCATATATTTCCTTGTTGCTGCGATACACCGATAGGCGCGGACGTTCAGCAACTCCAGTAACACGCTTGCGAATGCCTCTCTTAATACGTGTTCTACGTGCAATTTTTTGATTAGCCATTCCAACTTATTTTTTAGAGGCTGATTTACCTGCTTTACGACGAAGCACTTCACCAACGAAACGAACACCTTTTCCTTTGTAAGGCTCAGGCTTGCGGAGCGAACGAATTTTCGCAGCAACCTGGCCAATCAGTTCCTTATCGTTGCTTTCAAGCGTAATGATAGGGTTCTTACCTTTTAAGGTTTCGGTTTTCAATTTCACTTCAGACGGGATTTGCATCACAATCTCGTGCGAGTAACCTAACGAAAGCTCAAGCAGTTGACCGTTGGCATTGGCACGATAACCTACACCTACAAGTTCCTGTTCAACTTTAAATCCAGCGGTTACACCGGTCACCATATTATTGATGAGCGAGCGATACAAACCATGAAGCGCGCGGTGACGCTTACTTTCAGTAGGACGAATAACGGTAAGCACGCTTCCTTCAATAGCTACCTTAATATCGGTATCTACTTCACGGTGCAATTCACCTTTCGGTCCTTTTACGGTTACTACATTCTTAGGGCTCACCTCAACGGTAACACCGGCGGGTAGCTGAATGGGGAGTTTTCCAATACGTGACATCTTCTCTCTCCTCGCTTAAGAAACGTAACACAATACTTCGCCACCTACGTTGAGTTGACGAGCTTCTTTGTCGGTCATGATGCCTTTCGATGTCGATACAATGGCGATACCCAACCCATTGATCACGCGGGGCATTTCAGCTACACCTGTGTACTTACGCAAACCTGGGCGCGAAATGCGCTGAAGGTTACGAATGACAGGTTCGTTGGTACCCTGGACATATTTTAAGGCAATCTTGATGGTCCCTTGTGGACCGTTGTCTTCGAACTTGTAGTTGGCGATGTAGCCTTTGTCGAAGAGGACCTTGGTGATCTCCTTCTTCATGTTCGAAGCGGGAATCTCTACCACACGGTGACGGGCGCTCATTGCGTTCCGCAGGCGGGTAAGATAATCTGCTATCGGGTCAGTCATTTACTTAATAAATTAATTCGTTATTACCAGCTTCCTTTGGTTACACCTGGAATCTTGCCTTCGCTAGCCATTTTGCGGAACAATACCCGGCTGATGCCGAATTGACGCATATAACCGCGGGGACGACCAGTTAATTTGCAACGGTTGTGCAAACGTACTGGAGAAGCATTTTTTGGAAGCTTCTGAAGACCCAGATAATCACCGGCTTCTTTGAGCGCAGCACGCTTCGCAGCGTACTTTTCTACCGTTTTCTGGCGTTTGAGCTCACGTGCTTTTACACTTTCCTTAGCCATGGATTAGTTTTTTGAAGTTTTGAACGGCAGACCCAATTCTTGAAGCAATGCCATTGCTTCTTCGTCGGTTTTGGCCGTAGTTACAAATGTGATATCCATACCGGTGATCTTATTCACCTTGTCGATATTGATTTCAGGGAAAATAATCTGCTCGGTTACCCCTAAGGTGTAGTTACCGCGACCATCAAATCCCTTTTGGCTGATTCCTTTGAAATCGCGTACACGTGGAAGTGATACGCTAATCAAACGATCGAGGAATTCGTACATCTTGGTATCGCGCAGGGTAACACGTACTCCAATTGGCATGTTTTCACGCAATTTGAAGTTCGAGATCGCCTTACGAGACATCGTAGGCACAGCCTTTTGTCCGGTAATCGTGGTCATTTCAGTAACAGCGGCATCGATAAGCTTCTTATCCGATACTGCAGCACCAACACCTTGGTTAATGCAAATTTTCGAAAGTGAAGGGATTTCCATCACATTCTTATAAGCGAATTTGGCCTGCAAAGCTGCAATAACCTCTTCCTTATATTTGGTTTTCAGTCGAATCTCGGTTGCCATTACTTGATTATTTCTCCGGTTTTCTTCGCGAAACGAACAAGCTTACCTGTATCGTCGGCCTTACGTCCAACGCGGGTAGGCTTACCTCCTACCACGAGCATCAAATTGCTCAAGTGAAGAGGCGCTTCTTTTTTAACAATACCACCATTTGGGCTTGCTGCTGTAGGCTTCGTGTGTTTCGTGATGATATTCACTCCTTCTACAATAGCACGCAATTCGGCGGGCATAACTTCGAGGACGCGGCCTTCTTTGCCTTTGTCGTCGCCCGCAATCACACGAACGAGGTCCCCTTTTTTGATTTTTAGTTTAATATTGGCCATCTCGTGCAATCTTAAAGTACTTCAGGTGCCAATGAAACGATTTTCATGAACTGCTTCTCGCGGAGCTCGCGTGCTACTGGTCCGAAAATACGGGTACCACGTGGTTCGTCCTGGTTGTTGAGCAGCACTACTGCGTTATCGTCGAAACGAATGTAAGAACCGTCTTTACGACGTACTTCTTTTTTCGTGCGTACGATCACCGCCTTAGATACGGTACCCTTCTTGGCATTACCAGAAGGAATGGCCGACTTCACCGAAACCACGATTTTATCGCCAACACTGGCGTAGCGTTTGCCGGTTCCACCCAGTACACGAATACAGAGTACTTCTTTAGCGCCACTGTTATCGGCAACAGACAATCTGCTTTCCTGCTGTATCATTACTTAGCCCTTTCAATTATTTCAACCAATCTCCAACGTTTGTTTTTGCTTAGCGGACGAGTCTCCATGATCTTCACGAGATCGCCTACATTACAATCGTTGTTTTCGTCATGAGCCATGAATTTCTTCGTGCTCTTCATAAACTTTCCGTAAATCGGGTGTTTCACTTTACGCTCAACAACAACGGTGATGGTTTTCGTCATCTTGTTGCTTACCACGTTTCCGATACGTTCTTTTCTTGCGTTCCTTTCCATCATCTCAGCGCTCATTGGTTGTTGGCATTTTCGTTAGCACGCTCACGCACAGTTAGTTCTGTGAATAAACGCGCGATCGTTTTGCGGGTCTCACGCAGCTGAGCCGGACTTTCGATGGCCGAAACAGCATGGGTAAAGCGCAGTTTCGTCAACTGCGTCTTTTCCTCCTTGATCCTTTCAGCAATCTCTGCTGTGGATAGTTCTTTTATAGCGGAGTATTTCATGTCTTTAATTATTCTCCTGCGTAATCTCTTCTTACGATAAATTTGGTGCTAACTGGCAGCTTTTGGGCTGCAAGGCGCATGGCCTCTTTAGCGACCGGCAAAGGTACACCTTCTGCTTCAAATATCAAAGTACCTGGTTTAACCACGGCCACCCAATATTCTGGTGATCCTTTACCTTTACCCATACGAACCTCTGCAGGTTTTTTGGTGATAGGTTTATCCGGGAATATTCTGATCCACACTTGGCCTTCGCGTTTCATAAAGCGGGTTACCGCGATACGAGCTGCTTCGATCTGGCGTGAGGTGATCCAGTGTTCTTCCAAGGTTTTGAGACCAAATGAACCAAAGGCCAACTCCGCACCGCGGGTTGCATTGCCTTTGATCCGGCCCTTATGCATCTTTCTGAATTTCGTTCTTTTCGGCTGTAACATTGCTCTGGCTCCTTATCAATTAACCTTTTCTCGAACGATCTCCACCACCATCGTTGCCACCCGAGCGACGACGATCGCCACCACGACGGTCTGCACCGCCACCACGACGATCATTACCGCTACGACGATCACCGCGTGCTGCACCTTCAGCTGCACCGGTTCCAGGCGCGCCTGCTTGAGCACGGCTACCTACGTTTGGAGAAAGATCACGTTTACCGTATACTTCACCTTTACAAATCCATACTTTCACGCCAATCTTACCGTAAACGGTTTGCGCTTCTTTCTGCGCATAATCGATATCGGCACGAAGGGTGTGCAAAGGAACACGTCCTTCTTTGTACTGTTCGCTACGGGCAATCTCGGCACCACCCAAACGACCTGAGCAGATAACTTTGATACCTTCTGCGCCCATACGCATGGTAGATGCAATCGAAGTCTTCATCGCACGGCGGAAAGAAACACGCGCTTCTAACTGACGGGCGATGCCTTCAGCTACCAGAGCAGCGTCTACTTCCGGACGTTTGATTTCGAAGATGTTGATTTGAACATCTTTGTTGGTGAGCTTCTTAATTTCTTCTTTGATACGATCTACTTCCTGACCGCCTTTACCGATAACGATACCAGGACGGCTGGTGTGAATCGTGATGATGATCCGCTTCAAGGTACGCTCAATCACCACACGGCTAATTCCACCGTTGTTGATACGTGCGTTCAAATAGCCACGGATTTTTTCGTCTTCTACGAGTTTGTCAGCGTAGTTATTACCACCGAACCAGTTGGAATCCCAACCACGGATATAGCCTAGACGGAGGCCTACAGGATTAACTTTTTGTCCCATTAGTGCTTATGCGTTTACAGTGGTGTCCATGCTATCAATTACGAGGGTAACGTGGTTCGAACGCTTACGTACCCGGTATCCACGCCCTTGCGGGGCTGGACGCAGACGCTTCAGCATACGGCCACCATCGACCTGAACACGCTTAACATACAGATTAGCAGTCTCAATCGACTGTTCTTCGTTCTTCTTTTCCCAGTTGTTTATGGCCGAAAGGAGAAGTTTCTCCAAAGGCAGGCTCGCATCCTGCTTTGCGAAGCGAAGGATGTTTAAGGCCTGATCGGCTTTTTTACCGCGGATAAGGTCGACAACCAACCGCATCTTACGCGGCGAGCTGGGACAATTCTTCAATATGGCTACGGCTTCCATTATTTCTTTCCTTTATCTTTTTTAGCCACGTGACCACGGAAGTTACGCGTAGGTGAAAACTCACCCAACTTGTGTCCGACCATGTTCTCGGTCACATATACCGGGATAAACTTATTACCGTTGTGTACGGCGAAGGTATGCCCCACAAAATCGGGGGTTATCATCGAGCGGCGTGACCAAGTTTTGATCACACTCTTCTTTGTGCCTTCGTTCATAGTATTCACCTTCTTCTCGAGGGTGTATTCTACAAAGGGTCCTTTTTTCAGTGAACGCGCCATTGCTTATCCCTTTCTGCGTTTAATGATCATATTGTCAGACTTTCTCTTTCCGCGGCGAGTCTTGTAACCTTTCGAAAGAAGACCTTTGCGTGAGCGTGGGTGACCACCGCTCGCACGACCTTCACCACCACCCATCGGGTGATCGACAGGGTTCATTGCTACACCACGAACACGAGGACGGCGACCTAACCAGCGCTTGCGACCAGCTTTACCGCTGATTTCGAGCAAGTGGTCTTCGTTAGATAGCTCACCCACAGTAGCCATACAAGCAGCCAACACCATGCGTGTTTCGCCACTAGGAAGTTTGATGATTGCGTACTTACCATCGCGAGCGGCTAAAGTTGCCGAACTTCCAGCAGTACGTACCAATTGACCACCTCTACCTGGCTGCAATTCGATGTTGTGAATCGGTGAACCAAGTGGTATGCGCGACATAGGCAAAGTGTTACCAGAATCTGGTGCCACTTCGTTACCCGACAGGATAGTTTGACCTACCTGAAGACCTTGAGGAGCAAGAATATAACGCTTTTCTCCATCGGCATACACCAACAAAGCGATGTGTGCTGTACGGTTGGGATCGTATTCAATGGTCTTCACTGTTGCAGGAATGTCGAACTTATTCCGCTTGAAGTCAATGATACGGTACATCTTCTTGTGACCACCGCCAATGTAGCGCATGGTCATCTTACCTGTATTGTTACGTCCGCCGGTACGTTTTACTGGCATCAACAAGCTCTTCTCAGGCGTGTTGGTGGTTACCTCTGAATAGGTATTGGCAACCTTGAAACGTAAACCCGGAGTTACCGGACTAAATCTTTTTACTGCCATCTTCTTAAATGTTACTGTAGAAATCGATGTTATCGCCTTCCTTCAAGGTTACAATGGCTTTTTTGAAGCTATCCTTACGGCCTTCGATGAAACCTGCTTTTGTGAAGCGGCTTTTACGCTTACCAGCATATACCATGGTATTTACAGAAGTAACTGAAATACCATACATTTCTTCAATCGCCTTTTTGATTTGGATCTTATTCGCCTTCTTGTCAACCCGGAAAGCATACTGGTTGCGCTTCTCGCCGAGCATAGTCATCTTCTCGGTGATGATCGGTTTTTTCAGCAGTTCCATGGGCTTACTTATTTAAAGTTTCTTCGATCTTGGCGATCGAGCTGTTTACCATTAAAATCTTGGCTGCGTTCATTACATCGTAGGTATTGATGTCGCCGGCCATGATCATTTTTGTTTTTGGTAGGTTACGGCCAGATAAAACCACATTGCTGTTGTTCTCTGGAAGTACTACCAACACTTTCTCGCCACTCAATTTCAAGCTGTTGAGCAAACCCACAAATTCTTTCGTTTTTGGAGCCGCGAAGTTGAAATCTTCAACTACCACGATATTGTTTGCTTGGGCTTTGTAGGTAAGAGCCGATTTACGAGCCAATACCTTCACTTTTTTATTCAGTTTGAAACCGTAGTTACGTGGACGTGGACCAAACACACGAGCACCACCGCGGAAAGAAGGGCTGTTGATGTCACCTTTACGTGAACCACCTGTTCCTTTTTGCTTGTGTAGCTTGCGGGTTGAACCCGAAATTTCGTTACGCTCTTTTGATTTGTGCGTACCCTGACGCTGATTCGCGAGGTACTGTTTTACGTCGAGGTAAATCGCGTGATCGTTCGGCTCAATGCCAAATATCTCTGCCGAAAGAGTAGCTTTCGACTTCGTTTCTTTACCTGCTGTGTTGTATACGGGCAATTCCATGATGCTTATTTCTCCACAATTACGAATGAACCCTTGGCACCAGGTACGGAGCCTTTAACTACAAGTATGTTCTGCTCGGGGAATACCTTCACAATCTCTAAGTTTTGCACCTTCACACGGTTGCCACCGGTACGACCGGCCATACGCATACCCTTGAAAACACGACTTGGAAACGATGAGGCACCGAGTGAACCCGGGGCGCGGAGGCGGTTGTGCTGACCGTGGGTCTGTCCACCAACACCGCTGAAACCATGGCGCTTCACAACACCTTGGAAACCTTTACCCTTGCTTTCGCCAACTACGTCGACGTACTCGCCTTCAGCAAACATGTCAACTGTCACAGTTGTACCGTGCTGAAGTTCATTCTCAAAGCTCGTAAACTCCACCAGCTTGCGCTTAGGTGTGGTTCCGGCCTTTTTAAAGTGTCCCTGCATGGCCTGAGAAGTATTCTTTTCTTTCTTCTCTCCGTAGGCCAGCTGGTAGGCAGCATAACCGTCTTTCTCGACGGTTTTTACTTGCGTCACAACGCAAGGACCAGCTTCCAAAACTGTGCATGGGACGCTTTTCCCATCGGCACTGAAAATGCTGGTCATTCCAACTTTTTTACCAATTATTCCTGACATTATCGTCTATTGTCAAACTTTTATTTCTACATCTACACCACTCGGGAGTTCCAACTTCATCAAGGCATCTACGGTCTTCGAAGAAGAGCTGTAGATGTCGAGAACACGCTTGTAAGCGCACAATTGGAATTGCTCACGTGCTTTTTTGTTTACGTGTGGGCTACGGAGTACAGTGAAAATCTGCTTTTCGGTAGGCAACGGAATAGGACCGCTGACAACTGCACCCGTGGTCTTCACGGTTTTCACGATCTTCTCGGCAGACTTATCTACGAGGTTATGATCGTATGATTTCAATTTGATTCGTATGCGATGGCTCATGGCTCCTGATAATTAATTTTTCTCCGCTTTCATTGCTCTGTGCTTGGCAAGCACCTCTTCAGAAATGTTCTTTGGAGTTTCGCTGTAATGCGAGAATTCCATCGTTGAAGTGGCACGACCAGAAGTAAGGGTACGGAGTACGGTTACATATCCGAACATTTCTGCAAGTGGTACAAGCGCCTTGATTACTTGAGCACCGTTTTTGGTATCCATGCCCTGCATTTGGCCACGGCGGCGGTTCAAGTCACCCATTACATCACCCATGTATTCGTCTGGGGTGATTACTTCAATTTTCATGATCGGCTCAAGCAATACCGGACTTGCTTTCGGGCAAGCTTCGCGGAAGGCGGTACGAGCGGCGATTTCGAACGACAACGAATCCGAGTCGACTGGGTGGAAAGAGCCGTCGAAAAGACGTACTTTCAGGTTATCGACAGGGAAGCCGGCGAGTACACCATTTGCCATAGCTGCTGCAAAACCTTTTTCAACCGAAGGAATGAATTCGCGTGGAATTGAACCACCAACCACTTCGTTAACGAACTGGAGTCCAGTTTTGCCTTCGTCAATTGGTCCGATTTCGAACTGGATATCGGCGAATTTACCACGACCACCGGTTTGTTTCTTATACGTTTCGCGGTGTGTGATTTTTCCGGTAATGGCCTCTTTGTAAGCAACCTGTGGCGCACCTTGGTTACATTCCACTTTGAACTCGCGACGCAGACGGTCCACGATGATTTCAAGGTGAAGTTCACCCATACCCTGGATGATGGTTTGACCCGTTTCTTCGTCTGTAAATACGCGGAAAGTAGGATCTTCTTCTGCCAACTTCGCTAGGGCGTTACCCAATTTATCGGCATCGGCTTGCGTTTTAGGCTCAATCGCCAAACCGATAACCGGCTCAGGGAATTGCATGGCTTCGAGTATGATCGGAAACTTCTCATCGCAAAGGGTATCCCCTGTTTTGATGTCTTTGAAGCCTACTGCAGCGCAGATATCACCGGCCTCTACAAAGTCGATGGCTTTACGATCGTTGGCGTGCATTTGGAACAAACGCGAGATACGTTCCTTTTCCATCACGATGCCTTTATCAGCATCACTACGCACCTTCATCACGTATGAACCAGCGTCGAGACGACCTGAATACACGCGGAAGAATACCAAACGACCTACGAATGGGTCGGTAGCTACCTTGAAAGCAAGCGCGCAGAAAGGATCTTTCACGTCTGGCTTACGTACAATTTCAGCGTCCGTTTTCGGATCTGTTCCTTGCACAACTTCTTTATCCATTGGAGAAGGGAGGAACGCACAAACTGCGTCCAGCATCGCCTGAACTCCTTTGTTCTTGAATGAAGAACCGCACATCATTGGCACAAACTTGCCATGGATTACTGCAGCACGGATGGCTGCGCGCATTTCTTCCTCTGTGATGGTATCGGGATCGTCGAAGAATTTCTCGAGGAGCACATCGTCGTAATCGGCACATGCTTCAACAAGAATTTGACGGTATTCGGCAACGGTTTCAACCAGATCGTCTGGAATAGGCACCTCGGTATAGGTCATACCTTTTGATGCTTCGTCCCAGATGATAGCTTTGTTGGTGATTAGGTCAACTACTCCTTTGAAGTGCTCTTCAGCACCAATGGGTACTTGAAGTGGAACAGCTGTTGAACCGAGCATATCTTTCACCTGCTTACAAACAGCAAAAAAGTCAGCTCCCTGACGGTCCATTTTATTGACGAAACCTAGGCGAGCAACACCGTAGTTGTCGGCCAAACGCCAGTTGGTTTCTGATTGTGGTTCTACGCCGTCAACCGCCGAGAACAAAAACACCAAACCGTCGAGTACACGAAGTGAGCGGTTTACCTCTACGGTAAAGTCAACGTGACCCGGGGTGTCGATGATATTTACGGCATAGCTGTTGTCGTGCCATTTCCAGTTGGTTTTGGTAGCAGCAGAAGTAATGGTAATACCTCTTTCCTGCTCCTGCACCATCCAGTCCATGGTTGCTGCACCGTCGTGTACTTCACCAATTTTGTGTGTAAGACCGGTGTAGTATAATATACGTTCGGTAGTGGTTGTTTTACCAGCGTCGATGTGCGCTGCAATACCGATGTTACGCGTGTATTTAAGATCTGCCATAAAGCTTAGAATCTGAAGTGCGAGAACGCTTTGTTTGCTTCGGCCATACGGTAGGTATCTTCCTTCTTCTTCACAGAGGCGCCTTCACCTTTAGAAGCAGCGAGTACTTCACCAGCTAATTTTTCCATCATGGTTTTTTCGTTACGCTTGCGGGCATAACCAATTAACCAGCGCATGCCAAGGGCTGACTTACGGCTAGGGTTAACCTCAATAGGTACCTGGAAAGTAGAACCACCTACACGGCGGCTCTTTACTTCTACCGAAGGCATAACATTGTTGAGGGCACGACGCCAAACCTCGATACCGGCTTCGCCAGCACGTTTTTCTACGAGCTCCATCGCATCGTAGAAGGTTTGGGCAGCAATGCTCTTCTTACCATCGTACATCATGTTGTTGATGAACTTGGTTACTACCACATCATTGAACTTCGGATCTGGTTCGATGATTCTTTTCTTGGCACGAGCCTTTCTCATGACTTATCTAATTATTTCTTTTTTGCGCCTTTTGCTGGTGCAGCAGCCTGCTTGGCTTTAGCACCGTATTTCGAACGGCCTTGTTTACGGCCATTTACTCCTGAGGTATCAAGAGCACCACGAATGATGTGGTAACGTACACCTGGAAGGTCTTTCACACGACCTCCACGGATCAGCACGATTGAGTGCTCCTGAAGGTTGTGGCCTTCACCGGGAATGTATGCATTCACTTCCTTACCCGACTTGGCCAAACGAACACGCGCAACTTTACGCATGGCCGAATTAGGCTTCTTAGGGGTGGTGGTGTACACACGGGTACATACGCCGCGCTTTTGCGGGCAGCTGTCGAGAGCGGGCGACTTGCTCTTGTCGGCTTTGTGCTCCCGGCCTTTTCTTACAAGTTGTTGTATGGTAGGCATACGTTACTTTATCTACGCTTTTGAAAAAACAGTATTCTCCCTCTACTCGAAGGGACTGCAAAGGTATCTAATTCCACATTATTTGCAAAACGTGTTTCCAATTTTTTGGAATAGAATTGTTTTTATGTGGATAACAGGGGTGAATAAACGGTAAAATGACCGTTAACACGCTGTATTTAGCCATATTGATTGGGTACAAAATCCACACAACCCAAAAAAAATCAAACATTCTTGCCGACAACAGGCGGATTGACACCAGAAATCTGCCGCTGACTAAAAACTTCCTTAATTTCAAGGCTTAATCTCAACCACACCTATTTTATATAGTATGCGCTACGAACCTATCGATTCTGCCTTATTTGTCGACAACCGTGCACGCTTCGTCAAACACATGAAGCCCAACAGCATCGCTTTATTTGTTTCGAGCGATGTATACCCGAGAAATGCAGATGCAGACTTTTATTTCAGGCAGGATAGTGAACTTTTCTGGCTCAGCGGAATCGACCAAGAAGAAACCATGTTGATCTTATTTCCCGACTGCCCGAATCCTTTATATAAGGAGGTGTTGTTTGTGCGTGAAACCAACGACCACATAGCCGTTTGGGAAGGGCACAAATACAGCAAAAAGGAAGCTGAGGCTATTTCAGGAATCAAACAAGTGCAGTGGAATCAAGATTTCCGTGGCTTGGTGAATACGCTATGTAAGTATGCCGAGCATATCTACCTAAACACGAATGAAAATGACCGTGCCTCGAACCCGGTTCAAACCGGACAGATGCGTTTTGTGCATGAAATCAAAGCACAGTTTCCTTTGCACAATTTCGAGCGCTCGGCAAAAATTTTGGAATACGAACGTTCGCGGAAGTCTGCCGAAGAAATTGCGCTGATTCAACGGGCAGTACGCATTACCGCCGATGCCTTTTATCAGGTGCTCAAAACAGTGAAGCCCGGCATGTGGGAATTTGAGCTTGAAGGCTTAATCATGAAAGAGTTTTTGAGCAATCGGGCCAATGGTTATTCGTTTCAACCCATCATTGCCTCGGGGGCTAGTGCCTGTGTGCTGCATTATATAAAGAACGATAAACAAACCAAAGACGGCGACTTGTTATTACTCGACTTTGGGGCCGATTATGCCAATTATGCTGGAGATATGACACGCTGCTTTCCTGTAAATGGCAGATTCAGTAAGCGCCAGAAAGAAATCTACGATGCAGTATTGCGGGTGAATCGCGCCGCTACTAAACTTTTGGTGCCCGGGCGCACGCTGGATGCTTACAACCGTGAATCTGCGCTGATTATGCAGGACGAATTATTGTCGCTCGGATTAATTAGCCGCGACGATATAGCGAAGGAGTCGCCCACTTGGCCGGCTTACAAAAGGTACTTCCCGCACGGAACAGGCCATTTTCTTGGTATCGACGTACATGACATAGGCGCTCGGTACGGGAAGCTAGCGGCCGGTATGGTCATTACTTGCGAACCCGGTATTTATATTCAAGAAGAAGGTTTAGGAATTCGGATTGAAAACGACATACTCATTACCGAGCAAGGCCCGGTGAATTTAATGGCGGGGGTTGCCATCGAAACTGATGAGATTGAAGACATCATGAATAGTTGATACTATTCGATTATAACGGAGTAATATTGATAGTTTATTGATACTTACTCTAAACTTACATCTTAAAAATGAATCATGTAATTATATAATTATGTGTACTTTTCTTTTAGTATATAAAATATTTATTTTGATAATTTGATTAAATTTGAACTTTCGTTTAATTTAAATTACACATTTTGCGTAATGCAAATTGCGTAATGCATGATGCGTTACGTAAAAAGATAAATACCAGGAAGAAATTATTAGATTTGAATCTAACCACGGCGACAAGTTATGGAATTCAAACCCCTAAACCCCTTTCTTCTAACGACTTACGGTGGTCCAGAATACTTTTGTGACCGTAGATACGAACTAGAACGTTTAACAAGCAACATCCTAAACGGCGTAAATACCACACTTTTGTCGATTCGGCGCATGGGAAAAACCGGCTTACTGAAACATCTCGCGCAGCATTTAGAAAGTCAGGACATCACAGCGCTATATCTCGATATATATGCAACCCAAAACCTGAGGGAATTTACCCTGGTATTACTAAACGGGATTTTTGAAGGTGTTCCTCAACGCAGTTCACTTGGCAAGCAGTTTTTGACCTTCATCAAAAAAATACGTGCTACCGTTTCATTCGATTCAATAAGTGGTCAGCCGCAACTTGGGCTTGAATTTGTAAATAATGACCAGTATCTATACTCGTTAAAATCGCTGTTTCAACTTTTAGAGAAGCAGGAAAAACCTATCGTTCTGCTGATTGATGAATTTCAGCAAATAGCAACGTACCCAGAAAAAACAATGGAGGCTTTGCTACGCACCCATATTCAACAACTCAAGTATACCCGCTTTGTATTTAGCGGTAGCAATAAGCACCTGCTCACCAATATGTTTCAAGATCAGAGTCGCCCGTTTTACATGAGTACACAGCTACTCGAGCTACGAACGATAGACGAGACGGCTTATCGGGAATTTATTGTTGCGCAATTTGCCAAGGGAGGTAGAACGCTTACGGAAGAGGTCTTGGATGAAATAGTACGCTTCAGCAGATTACACACCTATTATACGCAGGCGGTATGTAATCGCCTTTATAGTTTGGGAGTCCGGAAAATTAAACTAAACGACTTGCGCGAAGCCTGTAGTCAGATATTAAAGGAACAAGAAGGGGTATTTTTTCAATATAGGCATTTACTTACCACTCAGCAGTGGAAGCTTTTAGAGGCAATTGCTCTAGAAGGCAGGGTATACAACCCTACATCCGCAGCCTTTATCAAAAAGTATGATCTAGGGGCGGCATCCGCAGTACAACGCAGTTTGGTGGCTCTCGAGCAAAAAGAAATGATTTACCGTCAACAAGCTGAAAAAGGCAATTATCTCCTGCTGTATGATGTATTTTTGAGTCGGTGGTTGGAACGTACTTCTTATCATCCACACCAAAAAAAGCTAGGCAATGAGTTTTGAAAAAACATGGATTGACTTAGGTGGAATTACCATTTACGAACCTGTAACTGTAATCACCGATTTATTGGTGACAGCCGTTTGCTGGTATGCCTTCTTTCGATTGGGTTCCTTTAAACAGGGCAAACTTCAACTTCTTTTTAGAGCCTATTTTTTCAGTATGGGTCTGGCTACCGCTTACGGTGGTATCGTTGGGCACGGGTTTATCGAGCAGTTGGGCTTTGTGTGGAAAGTTCCAGGCTGGGTGATTTCAATGATATCGGTGGCTTTGCTCGAACGAGCAGCCATATTTCACGCACAACCTCTCCTTCAAGAACGTATAGGCCGTGTATTTGCCTGGCTCAATCTCACCGAACTGTTTGTTTTACTGATTACTGTACTTATCACCCTCAACTTCTTTTGGGTGGAAGCCCATGCGGCATATGGGCTTCTTATGGTGGTATTTTCTTTCGAGATGTATGTCTTTCGAAAAACAGCTGCTATCGGCAGCCGATATATGCTGATAGCTGTGGGCATTGCTGCATTGGCAGCTTTGGTGCATTTGAGTGAATTCGCACTTCACACATGGTTCAACCATCTCGATTTAAGCCATGTAATCATGGCTTTGGGCTCTTGGTATTTCTATCAAGGGGCTGTTCACATCTTGGACGAGCAAAAAGCATAAAAAAAGCCCCGATTTTCGGGGCTCGATACGCTTTTATGAATTAACCTCTTTTGGTAATAGGCACATAGTCGCGACGTGGATGCCCAATGAATAACTGGCGAGGACGGCCTATGGGCTCGTTGGTTTCGCGCATTTCCTTCCATTGGCTTATCCAACCTGGAAGACGACCAAGTGCGAACATGACCGTAAACATATCGGTTGGAATGCCGATAGCCCGGTAAATGATGCCCGAATAGAAATCGACGTTCGGATAAAGCTTACGTTCTACGAAATATTCGTCGTTAAGGGCCGCTTGTTCAAGCTGCTTGGCTATGTCGAGGATAGGATCGTTTACGCCGAGTTTGTTCAATACCTGGTCGCAGGCTTGTTTGATGATTTTGGCGCGAGGGTCGAAGTTTTTGTATACGCGGTGACCAAAGCCCATCAAACGGAAAGGATCGTTTTTGTCTTTGGCTTTATTGATGTACTTCTGTGCGTCGCCACCGTCGGCTTTGATTTGCTCGAGCATTTCAATTACCGCTTGGTTAGCACCGCCATGCAACGGTCCCCAGAGTGCACCAATGCCCGAAGCTACTGCCGCATAAATATTGGCATGCGATGAGCCTACGATACGCACGGTTGACGTTGAGCAGTTTTGTTCGTGATCGGCATGAAGGATTAACAGCTTGTTCAACGCATCTACCACAACCGGGTCTGGCGTATATTCTTCGGTGCGATGACCGAACATCATTTGCAAGAAGTTAGATACATAGTCCAACTTGTTGTTTGGATACATATACGGATGTCCCATCGACTTCTTATACGTCCAAGCAGCGATGGTTGCCATTTTTGCAATCAAACGATGAATGGTACGATCGACCTCTTCGGCAGAACGGTTAGGAATTAGCGAATTGGGGTAAAAGCTCGATAACGAGGATACTGTAGACATCAACACGCCCATAGGGTGCGTACCGCCAGGGTAAGCGTCGAGAAACTTTTTGATGTTTTCGTGTACCAGGGTACGACGTGTAATGCTATTGTTGAAGCTAGCCAATTGCTCGGCGGTTGGCAGTTCGCCATAAATCAACAAATAGCTCACCTCCATAAACGTGGAATGCTCGGCCAACTGCTCGATGTCGTAACCGCGGTAACGCAATATCCCCTCGTCTCCGTCGATAAACGTAATGGCCGATTTGGTAGCACCGGTATTTTTATATCCAATGTCGAGTGTGATTAGCCCGGTTTCATCGCGTAGTTTAGCGATATCGATAGCTATCTCGTTTTCGGTACCCACCAGCACCGGTAATTTGTAAACTTTGTCGCCGTAATGTAGTTCAGCAGTTTGAGACATGGTATATGTAGAATTTTAGATTTGCCGGAGTTGGTGAGATTGGGGACTGCAGCGCTAAATTCTTAAAAACAAGGCGTATTTGACAGGTCTTTTAAGAATTTTTTTCGGCAACCCACCTGTAAAAGCCAAAACGCATCAAAAAAGTTTTCATTTGTACTAAAAAATATAAAATCATGACAAGAGCTGCCTTGACCGAAACCGAAATTAACGCCAAAATTGGCCAACTCAACGGTTGGACTTACCGCGAAGGCAGCTTGCTCAAAATCCTTGAATTTGCCGATTTTAAAAACGCCTGGGCCTTTATGAACGAAGTTGCTGCAGCAGCCGAGCTACTCGATCACCATCCCGACTGGCGCAATGTGTACAACCGCGTTGAAATTCGGCTCAATACGCATAGCAGTAAGGGAATTTCAATGCTCGACTTCGAACTGGCCGCTAAAATTGACGCCTTGACATAAAAAAAGCCGGTAAACCGGCTTTTCGTCAAATTCAAAATTCGTTTATAACTCTTTTACTGCAGCTACCAATTTAGTCAGCACACCTTTGGCGTCGCCAAAGAGCATCCGCGTTTTCGGATTGTAGAAGAGCTCGTTTTCGATGCCGGCGTAACCAGCACTCATCGACCGTTTGATGACAATGATGTTCTGGGCTTTGTCGGCATCCAAAATAGGCATGCCGTAAATAGGGCTGGATGGATCAGTGTGGGCGGCTGGATTCACCACGTCGTTGGCACCGATCACCACCACTGCATCCACTGTTGGAAATTCAGGGTTGATGGTTTCCATTTCGATGAGCTTATCGTAAGGCACATCCGATTCGGCCAAAAGCACGTTCATGTGGCCCGGCATACGGCCCGCAACCGGGTGAATGCCGTATTTTACTTCTACCCCCTTTTCTTCGAGCAGCTTTTCAAGTTCGTGAACCACGTGCTGTGCCTGTGCTACAGCCAACCCATAACCCGGAATAACCACTACCTTTTTCGCATAACTCAATAAAATACTGGCGTCGGAAAGCGATATCTCACGAACAGTGGTATCCAGCTGACGATCGCCGGCTTGTGCGCCACCACCTGAATTGAAGGCACCAAAAAGTACGGCTGTGAGTGAGCGGTTCATGGCACGGCACATTAAAAGTGTGAGCAAGAGACCTGCAGCACCTACCAAAACACCACCCATCAGCATCACCTTGTTATCGAACAACATACCCGTTGTGGCTGCTGTAACTCCGGTAAACGCGTTAAGCAACGATATCACCACAGGCATATCGGCCCCTCCGATGGGCATCACAAACAAAATCCCAAATACCAAACCGAGTAGGCAGATTAGGTAAATAAGTAGTTCTTGGTGGGCATGGAGGGTAAACAGGTACACGCACAATAAGAGCGTTACCACCAACAAACCGTTATTGGTAAGCTTCTGGAAAGGCCATTTCACCGAGGCACCGGTTACAAAACCTTGCAATTTACCCATGGCAATGATAGAACCGCTAAACGACACAGCTCCAATGACCAAGCTTACCAGTAAAGCTCCGAAGTAGAAATAATTGCTATTCACGAGTCCATGGAAATCGGTCGTAGCCTGAGAACCGTGGAATATGCCGAATACTTCTGCAATTGCAATCAAAGCCGCGGCTGCGCCACCCATGCCGTTAAAAAACGATACCATCTGCGGCATGGCCGTCATGGCCACACGCATCGACATGACGTAGCCTACCACCGAACCAATGGCAATAGCCAGCAGGGAGACCCAGATATTTTGCAAGCCGGGCATAAAAAATGTCACCAACATGGCCAAACCCATGCCTGCAGCGGCAAGCAAGTTGCCTTTGCGTGCCGAGTCGGGGTGACTCATGTATTTAATTCCGAGTATGAAAAGAACAACGGCAATTAGGTAGCCTATGTCGATAAGTTGAGTTGCCATTACTTCTTCTTTTTACGAAACATGTCTAACATACGGTCGGTGACTGCAAATCCCCCCACCACATTCAAAGTTGCAAGCACCACAGCAACAAAACCCATAGCCAGCGCTGCATAATTGTTGGGGTCGGTTTTTCCCATGACGAGTATAGAACCGATGATTACTACACCAGATAGTGCATTGGAACCCGACATCAATGGCGTGTGCAGCACCTGCGGTACTTTACTCATGACTTCGATGCCAACAAATACGGCCAAAATAAGCACGTAAATCAGCTGCAGATTGTCGTGTATTAGCGTTAATATGTTTTCCATTAAGCTTGTTTTAAGGCAGGATAAACAACTTCGCCTCCGTGGGCGATACAACTTCCCTGGATGATCTCGTCTTCAAAATTCAACTTGAGTTCCCCCTCTTTCGAAATCATCAAATTGAGGAAATTCAACATATTTTTTGCGTACATCTTGCTCGCATCTTGCGGCATGGTTGCCGGCAAATTACTGGCCGGAATGATGGATACGCCAAATTCGTTTCGCGTCTCTCCTTCACGGGTGAGTTCACAGTTGCCGCCAGCTCCCGAAGCCAAATCAACAATCACTGCACCGGCCTTCATCTGGCGCACCATGGCTTCAGTAATCAAAACAGGTGCCTTCTTACCCGGGATAAGTGCCGTGGTTATCACCACGTCGGCAGCCACAATACGTTTGGCCAGCTCTTCGCTCTGCCTACGTTTGAACTCCTCCGACTGTTCTACGGCGTACCCGCCGGCGGCTTTGTCTTCAACCGCGCCTTCTACTTCAACAAACTTACCACCTAAACTTTCGACCTGTTCCTTCACCGAAGGGCGCGTATCGAAGGCTTCGACCACCGCACCCAAACGTTTGGCCGTGGCTATGGCTTGCAATCCGGCCACACCAGCACCGATAATAAGCACCTTAGCCGGAGCAATGGTACCTGCGGCGGTCATGAGCATGGGAAAAAAGCGCGGGAGATGTGAAGCCGCGAGTAACACGGCTTTGTAACCCGAAACGGTACTCTGCGACGAGAGCACATCCATGGCTTGCGCTCTTGTGATGCGGGGGACTGCATCCATGCTAAAAAGCGTGGTTTTGGCCGCCGCAATTTCGGCCATACGTTCACGATTTACGAGCGGCTGGTACATCCCAAAAAGGATGGCTCCAGGCTTTAGTTTCGCCGTATCGGCTGCAGTTAAAGGCTGAATGCTCACCACGATATCGGCTTGGGCAAGTACATCGGCGCGCGATTGTACCGAGGCTCCTGCTTCTTGATAAACTTCGTTGGTGAGCGACGCCCGTAGGCCGGCTTCGGTTTCAATGGTGATGTTCACCTGTTTTCCGACCAGTTGTTTAACAACGTCGGGGGTAATAGAAACCCTGTTTTCGTGATCGGGCTCCCGTAAAATTCCTAGTAGCATAGGCAATAATTCGAAGATAAAGCTACGTGATTCGCAATGTAGTGCCAAGGAAAAGCGAAAATTTCGGATGCACTTATCCGCTACTAAAACAAAAAAAAATCCCGACCTCTCGGCCGGGACTGTCGTCATGGATCACAGTCTTGCGACTGTTAGTCAACATTATCGTGCAAAAACGAGTTGTTCGGACGTATTTCCGGACGGCGATCTTCGTTATTGCTCAGGGTAAAGCGTGAGATGTTTTGCTCGCTGCTGTGAGGCACCTGATCGAGCTCCACCTGACGACGGAGGTAAGCAGGCTGCTTTTCGAACGACTCTACTTCGTGTGGATCAACCCGTTTAACGGTATTCATTCCACGAAGGGTTTCGATTCTGCGGCGCGACTTCTCAAGTATATCTTCCATGCTCTGTACCGGGCGTTGCTGATAGCCTAAGCCCAAACCATCGTCTTCGGAGGCTTGCTCTTCGAGCTGGTGAACTACCGGAGGACGTTGTGCTGGTGGCTGAACATTGGCAGTAGGCGTGGTGGTTTTCAAAACGGGCTCCATATCGAATAAGGTAGGCTCCTCAGTTTTGGGTGCGCGTTCTGCCGTGTCTTCCATATCGAGTATGTGTACAATCGGTTCTTTCGGGCGGATGGTATTCACCGGTGCTGCTGGTGCAGGGGCTGGCGTGAATACTGGGGTATTGGTGGGTCCGTCGAGGGGCATCACCACCTTTTTTGCATCGGTAGTGGTGGTTTGCTGACGCTTTTGGCCTCCTTCGAAACCGGTAGCGATTACCGTAACACGGATACTATCGCCTAGGCTGTCGTCGGTGCAGTTACCCCATATAATATCGGTATCGGCTCCGGCAGCGTCCTGGATGTAATCGTTGATTTCACCGATTTCGTCGAGGGTGATTTGCTCGCTGCCCGAGCTGATGTTTAAGAGAATGCTTCTGGCTCCGGTAATGTCGTTGTCGTTGAGCAAAGGCGAGTTCAACGCCAGCTCAATGGCACGGAGGGCACGGCCTTCGCCTTCGGCGGTTGCCGAACCCATGACGGCTTTTCCACTGCTTTCAAGTACCGTTTTTACGTCGGCAAAGTCCACGTTTACGTAACCTTCTACCGTGATTATTTCAGCAATGCCTTTGGCCGCTGTTGCCAATACATCGTCGGCTTTGCCGAAGGCTTTGTCGAAAGCTAGGTTGCCATAAATTTCACGCACTTTGTCGTTGCTGATCACGAGGGTGGTGTCGCAGTAAGCACGCATTTCGTCGAGACCGCTGTTGGCTTGTTGTGCGCGTTTGCGGCCTTCGAAGTTGAACGGTAGCGTTACGATACCCACCGTGAGTATGCCCATTTCGCGACAAGCCTGTGCGATAACAGGGGCTGCTCCTGTGCCTGTGCCGCCGCCCATACCGGCTGTAACAAACACCATCTTGGTGTCGGCACCGATGTGGCGTTTTACTTCTTCGATGTTTTCGATGGCGGCATTACGGCCCACTTCGGGCTGGTTGCCGGCACCACGTCCTTCGGTGAGGGTGGGGCCGAGTTGTACCCGAACGGGGATGCTGCTACGCTCAAGCGCTTGGTAGTCGGTATTGCATACCAAGAAGTCGACATCCTTGATGCCGAGCTGGAACATGTGGTTGACGGCATTGCCGCCAGCTCCACCCACCCCAATCACTTTGATGATGTTGGGGCGATTTTTAGGTAAGTCGAAAGTGAAAGTATTCATATCCATGACGATTGAAGTTGCTTTGTTGTATGTGATTGCTGTTTGTTCTTATTTAATGAAGTCTTGTGCATCGTTGGCGTCTTTGTCTTCGAGCCACTCTTTGCTCTTTTGTAGGATTTTATCGAAGAAGCCGCCTTTGGCCATGCCGCCACTGTGGCCTTTAACCGATTTGGTTTCGGTCTTCCGTCGGTCTCTACCGTTGAAGCCCATCAACACCAAACCGATACCGGTGGCATACATGGGGCTTTTAATTTCCTGATCGCCCTTGGCCAAATGTTCGTTGGGCGAGCCCACACGCACATCCATGCCGGTCATGTATTCAACCAAGGGGCGCAAATTTTTGAGTTGTGCACCTCCACCGGTGAGCACGATGCCGGCAATCAGTTTCTTTTCGAAGCCCGATGCTTTGATTTCGTAGTGTACCATCTCCACAATCTCCTCTACCCTAGCCTGGATGATATTCGCCAGGTTCTTCACCGAAATTTCTTTGGGCTCGCGACCACGCAGACCGGGAATGCTCACAATCTCGTTGTCTTGCGTTTCGCTGGCCAATGCCGAGCCAAAACGCACCTTGAGCAGTTCGGCTTGCTGTTTTAAAACGGTGCAGCCTTCTTTGATGTCTTCGGTGATGATGTTGCCACCAAATGGTATCACCGCAGTATGGCGGATGATGCCGTCTTGGAAGATGGCGATATCGGTGGTGCCGCCGCCTATGTCGACCAGCACTACACCGGCTTCTTTCTCTTCTTCACTCAAAACGGCCTCCGACGATGCCAGCGGCTCGAGGATTAGGTCTGAAACCGACAATCCGGCTTTCTGCACGCATTTGTTCAAGTTGTTGGCTGCCGTCATCTGCCCGGTAATGATGTGGAAGTTGGCCTCCAAGCGTATGCCGCTCATGCCAATGGGGTCTTTGATGCCCACTTCATTGTCGACGATGTACTCTTGCGGCAATACGTGAATTACCTCGTAACCGGGTTGCTGCGGTATACGCGCCATCATGTCGATTAGCTTATCGATATCGTCTTGCGAAATCTCGTCGTCGGTGCTGTTGCGCGTCATCATGTTGCGGTGCTGTTGACTTTGAATATGCTGACCTGCAATGCCCACATTCACCACCCGGATATCGACACCCGATTCTTCTTCGGCCTCACGCACTGCCTTGCGGATGGCATCTACCGTTTTTTCGATATTGCTCACCACGCCTCGACTTACGCCCAGCGACTCGGCTTTGCCCATGCCCAAAATTTCGAGCTTGCCATATTCATTTTTGCGGCCCACGATGGCTGCTATCTTGGTCGTTCCAATGTCGAGGCCGACGATGATTTCTCCGGTACTCATAGGTTGTGGATTTATTTTTTGCATATCACCTGATCCTTAAACTTGAGGTTGACGAGCCGGTATTCACGCCAGGCTTGCTCGTCGAAGCCTTGCTTATAGAGCACCAGTAGCTTTTCGAACTTCTCGTCGAGATCGCTCAAATCGCCAATGAGTACACTATGCTCACCCACACGCGGAATCAGCTCCAACTCGTGGTCGGCATTTACATAGTACTGCACGAAGAGGTTTTTGAGGTCGTCGCGTTCTTGTATGTATGCATTCAGCGCTACCAGCTGGCGTACTACTTCGGTTTGTATGGTGTCGGTTTTGGTCAAACGTTCGGCTATAAATCCCGACGCCACCGGCACCTGTGCGGCATAATTGGTCGTGGTAGGCATGCGCATTCCGTTTTGATCGATGTAAAAACTCTGGTAATTCTGGTTTACTATGCGCAGAACGGGCTCGCGTTGCTCTACGTCGAGGCGTACATTGCCATAGATGTCGGCAAAAGCTTCGGCCTCGGCCACAAACGGAATCTTTTCGATCAACCGCTCGATGCGCGTAAGGTCAACACTATCTACCGGGCGGCCCACAAGCTGTCCCCAGCCGTTGCGATGCAGGTGCGCTTCTACCGCTTGCTTGTCGATAAAATAAGCTCCACCATCGTGGTCGACACGTATGGTAAAGCTCTCGCAACGCATGGCCGAACGTTCGCTGCGGATAAAGCCAAAGGCGGCTATCAAGGCAACCACTGCGGCGATATGGGCGATTATGAGAAGCACTTTGCGTATCATCTTACCGGACTTTTGTGTTGAAGAACTTCGGTGAGCGGGCGCACAAAACGATCGATATCGCCTGCGCCAATGGTCAAGAGTACGTCGAAGGTGCTGGCTTTAACCAGGTCGAGCAGCTCCGACTTCTGTACGATACGTTTGTTGGTTGCCGACACCTGCTCGAGCAGCCAAGCCGAGTTGATACCGGCTATTGGCAATTCGCGGGCAGGATAGATGTCGAGCAGAAACAGCTCATCGAGCTGAGAAAGACTCTTCGCAAAACCCTCGGCAAAATCGCGCGTGCGGCTGAAGAGATGGGGTTGGAAGATGCCCAGCACTTTTTTGCCCGGGTATAGCTGACGAACCGAGCTCACCAAAGCTTCGATTTCGGCAGGGTGATGGGCATAGTCGTCGATGTACACACAATCGGCACGATCGATATGGTATTCGAAACGGCGCTTTACGCCTTTAAAGCTGGCGATGGCTTCGCGGATTACTTCTACCGCTACTCCCTGAGCCAGTGCTATGGTGATGGCTGCAACGGCATTTTCAACATTGTGAATGCCCGGCAAGCCACAAATCAAATCGTCAATATGCTGCTCACCTTGGTAATCGAAATGGTAGCGGTGGTTCTCTACGCGAACATTTTTTGCCTGTACCTCGCCACCTTCGCCATAGGAAACAGCTTTCACCCCTGCTGGTAAGCGCAGGGGCAGACCTGCTTTGTACACCAGCAAGCCTCCATTTACCACTTGCGCGGCAAAAGCATGGTACGCTTCGGCCATCTGCTCGGGTGCACCGTAAATGTCGAGGTGGTCGGGATCCATGGAGGTGATTACCGCCTGCTGAGGATACAGCTGCAAGAAAGAACGGTCGAACTCATCGGCTTCGACCACGAAACGTTCGTGGCCTCCTAAGAGCAGGTTGCTTTCGTAATTGCTGCTCACCCCACCCAATATGCCGGTAAAGGAAAGTCCGCTTTGTTTGAGTATGTGCGCCAGCATGGTGCTGGTGGTGGTTTTACCGTGGGTGCCGGCTACCGCCAGGGTTTGGCCTTCGGCTACCAGGTAACCGAGTGCTTTGGCACGTTTAACCATTTCGTAACCGCCAGCGGCAAAATAAGCCAACAGCTTACTGTCGGCAGGCACGGCGGGTGTGTAAATCACGAGGGTGTTGGCTGCTGCCTGCTGGAACGATTCGGGCAAGGTGGCCAACTCGTCGGCAAAGCTGATCGCCATGCCTTTATTTTCGAGCATCTGGGTGATGTCGCTCGGAGTTTTATCGTAACCGGCAACCTTCAGGCCGCGGTGATGCAAGTATTGGGCGAGTGCACTCATGCCAATGCCGCCGATGCCAACAAAGTAGGCTTGGGTGAAACGTTGCTGAATCATACGCCTGCCTCCTTTCCGATACGTTTGAGTATGTCGGCTGCTATTTCGCGAGCGGCATACCGCCGGTCGAAAGCTGCCAACGCTTGACGCATGGCTGCTTTTTGTGTTGAACTGTTGAGCAGTGCCAACAACTGGGGCAAGAGTTGGGTAGATGCCTCTTGATCACCTACCAGCAGGGCTGCTCCTTTGTCGCTGAGTGCGCGTGCGTTTTTGGTCTGGTGGTCTTCGGCTACGTTGGGTGAAGGCACCAAAATAGCAGGCTTGCCTACCACTGCCAGTTCGCTGAGGGTGCCTGCGCCTGCTCTCGACACCACCAGGTCGGCAGCGGCGAAAGCCAAATCCATACGTTCGATGAAAGCATTGGTGTACATACCGCCTTTTCCGGCAATGGCAGCAGCTGCCGTGTTGGTAAATGCTTTTCCGGTTTGCCAGATGAGCTGAACTCCTGCGGCCTCCAATTCGGCAATTCCTGCCGCTATGGCTTGGTTGATGGTACGTGCACCCAAGCTGCCGCCAACGACAAGCACTACGGGTTTATCGGTCGATAAGCCGAAATGGTGTAAGGCTTCTTCCCTTTTACCTTCAAGTGCAAATAAATCCTGACGGATGGGATTGCCGCTAAGCGTGATACGGTCGGCCGGGAAATATTTCTCCATGCCCTCGAAGGCCACGTAAGCTTGCATGACCCCTTTGGCCAAGCCTTTATTGGTGATGCCGGCATGGGCATTTTGTTCCTGTATGAAGGTAGGCACGCGGGTCCATTGCGCTGCAAGTAGTACCGGTCCGCTGGCATAACCTCCTACGCCGATAACAGCATGGGGACGAAAACGACGCAAAATTTCGAGCGAGCGAACGAGGCTGCCTACCAGTTTGAAAGGGAAAAGTAGGTTACTGAGTGACAAACTGCGCTGAATTCCGCTGATGCGCAACCCTTCGATGGGATAACCTGCCTTAGGCACACGCTCCATTTCCATACGGCCCTCGGCGCCTACAAAAAGGATGTCGCATGTGGGCACGGCTGCACGCAAGGCATCGGCGATGGCCAAGGCAGGGAACAGATGACCGCCGGTGCCGCCACCGCTGAGGATAAAGCGATATGTTCCGTTAGGCGATGGCATGTGCGGCTTCGGGGTTAAGGGCTGATTCGTCTTGCTCCGACTCACGGCTCACACTCAAGATGATGCCGATGGCGATGCTGGTGAAAAGTATAGAGGTACCTCCCATCGATAAAAGTGGAAGTGTTTGCCCGGTTACGGGGAAGAGGTTAACGGCAACGGCCATGTTCACCAAGGCCTGAATCACCAGGCTCAGTGCCAAACCGATGGCCAACAGCGCCCCAAAGGCTTGTGGCGTTTTGATAACGATGCGAATCACCCGATACAATAGGCCGAGGTACAACAGCAGCACAAAGGCACCGCCGAGCAAACCATATTCTTCGATGATGATGGCATAGATAAAGTCGCTGTACGGGTGTGGCAAGAAGTTACGCTGGGTGCTTTTGCCCGGTCCTTTGCCAATAAAGCCTCCGGTGGCTATGGCTATTTTAGCCTGCTGCGCCTGGTAGGCTTCTTCAGAGGCATCGCTGTTCAGGAAATTATCGACGCGACTTACCCACGTTTTTGCACGGAATAAGTCGAGCTGGTAGCTTACAAATACAAAACTACCGATGGATACCATGCCCGTAATCACCAACAAACCGATGTACTTCATGCTGATCCGTCCGATGAACATCACGATCAGGCAGGTCATGAATAAAATCATGGCGGTAGATAGGTTGGCAGGCGCTATTAAGGCACAAATGATTCCAACGGGCAGGATGATGGGCACGAAGGCTTCTTTGAACGATTTGATCTCTTCTTGCTTCCGCGCCAGCATGCGGGCTACATACATGATGAGGGCCAGCTTAGCCAGGTCGGAACTCTGGAAGGTTTGGTTGATGATGGGAATGGTAATCCACCGACTTGCTTCGTTGAGGTTGGTTCCTTTAACCAAGGTATACACCAAGAGTGGTACCGATACCCACAAACCAATTTGGGCCATACGCGAGAAATAACGGAAGGGCAGGTGATGTACAAAATACATCAACACCAAACCTACCACCGCCAACGAGCCGTGTTTGATGAGGTAGTACTCGGTATTGCCACCTCTGGCCTTGTAGGCCAAAGTACCCGTTGAGCTGTACACAACCAGCAGGGAGATGACGGTAAGTATCCCTACAATCAACCAGATGGTCTTGTCGCCTTTGAGGTGGATATGGTTCAGGAGTTCACGCATGATGCCTTAGAGCGAACGCACTTGTTTTTTAAATTGACGGCCTCGGTCTTCGTAGTTCTCAAACAGGTCGAAACTGGCGCAGGCTGGCGAAAGCAACACCACATCGCCTTTTTCGCTGAAGTGGTTGGCCATACGTACACATTCGTCCATACTTTCGGTATTGACCAAAACAGGTACCAGCGAAGCAAAGGCTTCGTGGATGCGTAGATTATCCTTACCTAAACAAACAATGGCTTTCACACGATCCTTCACCAGCTGCTTGATGGGTTCGTAGTCGTTGCCTTTGTCCACACCCCCCACAATCCAAACAATCGGCTTTTCGATGCTTTCGAGCGCATACCAGGTCGAGTTGACGTTGGTGGCCTTGGAATCGTTGATGTAATCGACACCCTTCACTGTGGCTACATACTCCAAACGGTGCTCTACATGTTCGAAATTGCTCAGACTTTCGCGTACACTGTCCTTGCGGATTTCGAGCAGGCGGGCAGCGATGCCGGCAGCCATTGAGTTGTAAGCATTGTGTCGTCCTTTGAGGGAGAGGTCTTCGTAAGGCATTTCCATAAGTGTATCGTTGAGGCGTATGTGTATCGTTTTTTGGTGCACCCAAGCACCATCTTCTTGTGGTTTGTTGAGCGAAAAGGGAAGCTTGTGCGCGAGTACGGGCACCATCTCCATGGCGGCAGCGGTTCCGGGATCGTCCACGCAGTAGATGAAGTACTGATCGGGGCCCATATTTTTGACCAAGCGCATCTTGGAGCGCTGGTACAAATCGTAGCGGTATTCGTATCGGTCGAGATGATCGGGGGTGATGTTGGTGAGTATGCCGATATGGAAACTGGTGCTATTGGTATCGTCGAGCTGGAAGCTGCTCACCTCCAACACAAAATAATCGTACTCGCCAGTGGCTACCTGCCGTGCAAAACTTTGGCCCACATTACCACCCAAGCCTACCCGCAAACCTGCTTCTTTCAGAATATGATAGGTGAGCAGCGTGGTGGTGGTCTTACCGTTGGTGCCGGTGATGGCAATCAACTTGGCATCGGTATACCGCGCAGCATAGTCGATTTCACTCTCCACCACAATGCCGGCACGGCGGATTTGCTGCATCACCTGCGCCGTCTCGGGTATACCCGGACTTTTCACTACCCGGTCGGCACGGAGTATACGCGCCATGTCGTGACCGCCCTGCTCCCAGTCTACACCCAAGGCATTGAGCTCCTCGGCATAGTTGGGCTTCACGGCTCCTGCGTCGGTCACGAATACCTCAGCCCCCTGCTTTTTGGCAAGGACTGCTGTACCCGCGCCGCTCTCACCGGCTCCGATTATGACGATTTTTTCGGCCATTAACGTAGTTTGAGCAGGGCTAAAGTGATGATGACAAGCATGATGGCCACAATCCAGAAGCGGGTTACCAGCTTGGGCTCGGGTATACCGCCTAGCTCAAAGTGGTGGTGCAGCGGACTCATGCGGAAGATGCGGCGACCTTCGCCATATTTCCGCTTGGTGTATTTGAACCAGCTTACCTGGATGATGACCGATAAACTTTCGACGAAGAAGATGCCACAGAGGATGGGCACCAACAACTCCATTTTGATGATGATGGCTACCGACGCAATAGCACCGCCCAAGGCCAAAGAGCCCGTATCGCCCATGAATACCTGAGCAGGGAACGTATTGTACCACAAAAAGCCGATACATGCACCCACCATGGCAGCCAGAAACACCACCACCTCACCCGAATTGGGGACATATAAAATGTTGAGGTAGTCCGACAAGATGGTGTTACCGCTCATGTAAGCGAGTATACCCAAGCCGGTACCTACAATGGCCGAGGTACCCGCGGCAAGTCCGTCGATGCCATCGGTTAGGTTAACCGCGTTGGTAACAGCGGTAACGATGAAGATGATTACGGCAAAGTAGATGACCCAGTTGAAGGTGGGCGACCAGCTGAGCGACCCATAGTCAAAGCCAAACTTGGTGATGGGCAGATTGGTTTTGAGGGCAATGTCTTGCACATCGGGGTGGAAAAATAACAGGGCCGCGATGATGGTACCCAAGCCTACCTGGCCCATGATTTTAAACTTCGAGCGCAGGCCTTGTTTATTTTTCAGAAAAACCTTGATGTAGTCGTCGGTGAGCCCGATAGCACCCATCCAAAGGGTAGCCAGCAACATCACAATCACGTAAATGTTGTCGATTCTAGCGGTGAGCAGCGTGGGCACCAATATCGACACGAGGATAATGAGGCCACCCATGGTGGGTGTACCCTTTTTCGAAAAGTGACTCTCGGGACCTACGGTGCGGATGGTTTCGCCGATTTGTTTTGCCTTGAGCCAGTTGATGATGCGCTTCCCGATAAACAAGGCGATCACCAAGCTCAAAATTGCTGCTAGCGATGCCCGAAACGTGATGAATTTGAACACGCCGGCTCCGGCTATGTCAAACTGTTTATCGAGGTATTCAAATAGATAATACAACATGGCTTAGCGGGTTTGGAGGGTTTCGCTCAGGATTAGTTTATCGTCGAATGGGTGTTTCACCCCAAGGATTTCTTGGTAGGTTTCGTGGCCTTTGCCTGCAACGAGTATGATATCGCCGGGCTGGGCTAGACTCACTGCAGTGCGTATGGCTTCACGCCGATCGGTGATGCGCAGGCAACGGGCTTTTTGCACCAAGTCCAAACCGGCTTGCATCTCGTCGAGTATGGCCTCGGGCGACTCACTGCGGGGATTATCGCTGGTGAGCACTACCTTATCGCTGAGTTCGGCGGCCAAAGCGGCCATTACCGGACGTTTACTCCGGTCGCGGTCGCCACCACAGCCCACCACAGTAATGATGCGTTCGTGGCCTTTGCGTATGTCGCGGATGGTGCTGAGCACATTGCGCAAGGCATCGGGGGTATGGGCATAGTCGACTATCCCTGTGATTTGGTGCTGCTGTACGTAATCGAAACGCCCACTGGGTGCCTTCACGGCCGAAAGTGCGGTGAGCACCTCCAATTTATCGAGGCCCATACTTACTGCGGCGCTGTAGGCGGCAAGTAGGTTCGATGCGTTGAAGCTTCCGATGAGCGCGCTGTGGAAGTCGGTACCGTCGAGCTGCAGGTGCAACCCTTCGAAGCTATTTTCGATGAGGCGTGCCCGGTAATCGGCATCGGCCTTTAACGCAAAGGTCTTCACGGTAGCTCGGGTATTTTGTACCATCACCAGCCCATTGCGGTCGTCTTTGTTTACCACGGCAATACTCTCGGCATCGAGGCGGTCGAAATACGACTTCTTCGCAGCGATGTACGCATCGAAGGTGCCGTGGTAGTCGAGATGGTCGTGGGTGATGTTGCTGAACAAGGCTACGGCAAACTTCAGCCCTTCAATGCGGTGCTGGTGGGCGGCATGCGAGCTCACCTCCATGAATACATGGCTGCAGCCGGCTTCTGCCATGCTGGCCAACAGCTTATTGATAGCAACTGCATCGGGCGTGGTATGCGTACTGGGCAGCACCGTATCGCCTATGCGGTTTTCAACGGTTGATATGAGTCCACAACGGTTACCGAGTGCGGTGAACAGTTGGAAAAGCAAGTTAACCGTGGTGGTTTTGCCATTGGTACCGGTAATGCCTACCAACTGCAGGCTATGACTGGGATTGTCGTAAAAATGGCAAGCCATCCACCCCAAGGCAATATGGCTGTTGTTTACCCGCACATAGGTTACGGCCGCGTCTTTCTCGGCCGGAAGTTCCTCGCATACAATGGCTGCTGCACCGGCAGCGACGGCTTTGGCGATGTACGTATGCCCATCGACCTGGGTACCACGCACCGCCACAAAAGCACAGCCCGGCACCACGGCACGCGAATCGAGCACCACGGCGCTAATCTCACGGTCGGTAGTGCCGTGTATTTCCACGGCGCCGGCTTTGTACAGAAGATCACGGAGGCTATTCATTAGCTGAGTTCGATGACGATTTGTTGATTTTTACGTGCAGTGCTACCAGCGGGTATCGACTGGCGTTTTACTTTTCCTTTGCCTACAGGGACTACCCGCAGACCGGCATTTTCGAGCAAGTAAATGGCGTCTTGCAGGCCCATACCGGTTACTTTGGGAACTTTTTGGCGATTTACGGTCAAGGCCGAAAGGGTTACGCGTGTCGAATCGGCTTCGGCACTCACCCACTCCGCATCCTGATCTAGCTCGCGGTAATCGGCATCGAGCAGCTTAAGCACTTCCAGTGTAGGCTCATGAGCCCCGCTTTTGAGTACCAGGTAGCGCGGGGTACTTTCCTTTTGTTCTTCTTCGAGGGCTGGATTGATGATGCTGGCGTATACCTTGTCGGCAATCTCCTTAAATACAGGTCCAGCCACGTATGAGCCGTAGTACAGCCCTTTTTTAGGATTTACAATCACCACGATGCACGAATACTTGGGGTTATCGGCGGGGAAATATCCAGCAAACGAAGCGCGGTAACGCATGCTTTCTTTGTAGCCAAAGCGGTCGTTGGCAACCTGTGCTGTACCAGTTTTGCCTGCAGCGGTATATTGATCGCTTTTTAAGTTTTTGCCTGTCCCGTTTGCTACTACCGCTTCGAGCATGGTACGTGCCGCGGCGATGGTGGTTTTGCTGGCAATCTGGTCTTTCACTACCATGGGCGTGAACTTCTGTTCTACCTTGCCAAAGTTGCGGATCTCCGAAACCAAATACGGCTTCATCATCACACCGTTGTTGGCTACGGCATTGTAAAACATCAAAAGTTGCAGCGGTGTGAACCGTGTTTCGTAGCCCACGCTCATCCAGGGCAGGGTTACACCACTCCAACCTTTGCCTTGCGGATCTTTGATAAGCGGCTTGCCTTCGCCCGTAATCTCCAAACCAATGGGACTGCCGAGGCCCAATTTCTTTAGGCCATCCACAAACACCTTGGGTTGTTTGCCGTAATGCTGCTGGATGAGCTTCGATACCCCTACATTCGATGAGATGGCGAATAGGTCGGTAACACTCATGTTGCGGTGGTCGTGCTCTTCCGAATCCTTCATCTGACGGTCGAAGAACTTCACCTTGCCTTTTTCAATGTCTACACTATCGTTGAGGGTGAAGTCGCCCCGCTCAAGGCCGACCATCAACGAGGCCAGCTTAAACGTAGAACCGGGTTCCATACTTTCGCCCACGGCGTAGTTGTACTTTTCGTAATAGGCTCCTTCTTCGCTGTCGCGGCCCAGGTTGGCGATGGCTTTTATCTGGCCGGTGGCCACTTCCATCACCACCACGCAGCCGTGGTCGGCGGCATTGTTTTCGAGGGTGCGCAGCAGCGCTGCTTCGGCTACGTCTTGGATGTTGATATCGAGGGTAGTGATGATGTCGTGACCATTCATGGGGGCAATTTCCTCGCCTTCGTTGATGGGCATCCACACCCCGCCGGCAATCTTCTGCATGAGGCGCTTGCCGTGTTCTCCGGCGAGGGTCTTGTCGTAGGCACCTTCAAGCCCCACGGGTGCTACGCCGTTGATGGCATAACCGATGGTACGTTTGGCGAGGTGTCGGAAAGGCATCTCCCTTTTGCTCTTCTGCTCCACCACCAGTCCGCCCTTGTATCTACCCAAATTGAAGATGGGCAGCTCCTTCACGGCCTGCAGCTGCTGGTAGTCGATATTCCGCTTGATGAGGTAGTTGCGCTTGCCAGCACGGCGTGCTTCACGCAAGCGGCGCGTGTACTCTCTCCCGCTGGCGTCGCCAAAGATGCGCGAGAGGCCGTCGCCTAGCGAGTCGATCTTCTCTTCGAAAATATCTTTCTTCAAACCGTCGGCCTTCAGGTCCATGCGGATGTCGTAGATGGGCACCGAAGTGGCCAGCAGCGAGCCGTCGGCGGCGTAAATGTTGCCCCTGATGGCGTCGATTTCGCGGTAGCTGGTGGTGAGCGAGTCGGCAAGCTCTCGGTAGTAGCTGCCCCGCACGGTTTGTACCCGCGTCGCCTGCACAAGTATCCCTATCCCCAGCAACACCATGAAGGCGTAGGAGAAATAGATGCGCCACAATATGTCGCGTTTGATACTCATTCTTCGAGGTATATCTTTTTAGGGGCGGTACGTAATTCTTTCAAACCCACGGGCTCAACCTTGCGGGCCACCTCGCTCTGCTTGCTCTGAAACATGAGGTCGCTTTTGATGGTGATGTATTCGCTGCGTAGGTCTTTGATCTCGTTTTCTATTTTGTTGATGTTGCGTATGTTTTTGTACACCTGGTGTGAGTTGGCGATATACACCAAGGCCAGCACACACAGCAAGGCTATAAAAGGCAGGTTTTTGCTGAAGGCGCCCACCTTGAGGTACAGCTCAGGGTCGAGCAACCGCAGCAGGTTCAGGCGCTTGCCTGAAGGGGCTTTGGTTACTTGGGGCTTTTCCTTGAGGGTATTCATGCGCGTTTGATGGCTATGCGGAGTTTTGCTGAACGGGAACGGGGATTGCTGGCTTCTTCGGCGGCGTCGGGCACGATGGCCTTGCCATTCACAGGGTCGAACGGACGGATGTCGTTGCCGTAGAAGTCCTTCACGATGTCGCCTTCGAAATTGCCTCGTTTGATGAAGTTCTTCACCAGGCGGTCTTCGAGCGAGTGGTAGCTCATCACCACCAGGCGGCCACCCGGGCGTAACACCTCGGCCGACTGGGTGAGCAGGGCACGTAGGGCGTCGATCTCTTCGTTGAGCTCGATGCGGATGGCCTGAAATAGCTGAGCCAGAAACTTGCTCTGCTTGTCACGACTCATGGCCGGGGCCACAGCAGCTTTGAGCTGCGCTACCGTATCGATCGACTGTTCGCTGCGGGCCTTGGCGATACAACGCGCAACAAAGCCAGCATTGCTGAGCTCGCCATAGGTACGGAAGATGTTGCGCAACTCCTGCTCGTCGTATTGGTTGAGGATGTGCCAGGCGGTGCGTTCGCCACGGCGATCCATGCGCATATCCAACGGAGCATCGGCACGGAAGCTGAAGCCACGGTCGGGTATGTCGAACTGATGCGAAGAAACACCCAAATCGGCCAAAATGCCGTCGACCGGCAGGGCGTTGTGCAGCCGCAAATAGCGCTTGAGGTGACGAAAGTTCTCGTCTACTAAAGTGAAGCGCCCATCCTCGGGGAGGTGGGCCTTCACGTCTTCGTCTTGATCAAAGGCGAAGAGACGACCTTGGCTATCGAGCCGCCCGAGGATGGCGCGGCTGTGCCCGCCCCCACCGAACGTAACATCTACGTAGGTGCCTCCCGGCTGTATGGCCAATCCCTCCAGGCAGGGCTCAAGCATCACCGGCACGTGGTAATCGTACTCAGCCATTGTACCGCCCTCCCATTACCTTCTCGGCCAAAGCCGAAAAATCGTCCGGCTCGCTGTTCAGCATCTGACTGTGCAGCGGCTTCGACCATATTTCTATGTTGTTCAAATTACCCGCCAACACCAAATCTTTGTCGATTTGCCCATGTTCGAGCAGGTGCTTAGGCAGAAGTATACGGTTGGCACTGTCTAACTCCACCGGCGTGGCACCACGCAGGAAGTAGCGTACAAACTCCCGGTTTTCTTTTACGTATGGATTGAGCTTGTTCAGCTCGGCCATTTGAGCATCCCACTCGTTGGCAGGATACAGCACCAAACACTTTTCGATACCGCGGTTCACGACCAGCTTGCCACCTGCTTCGGGCGGCAACTGACGCAAAAGTGCGGCTGGTAACACCAGACGGCCCTTTGCATCGAGCTTGACTTCATATTCTCCGAGGAATTGGGTCACAATACGGTCGTTTTCAAACACTAAGGTAGAACAAAATTCCACATCCTCCCACTTTCCCCCACTTCATGACACTCTATATTTTTCCACAATTAATTGCACAAGTCAAAACATATAAAAATGGCCCTTACACCCTTTAATACAAGTTCATCGTTTTGGATTAGGGATACCCCCATGCGCTGCTATACACCAATAAGCAAAGCTATACACACAAAAAAAGCCCGTTTCCGGGCCTTAAATGCATTTGGTGGGAGAATGTGGGAGGGAAAAGGCTAGCAAATCTTAAAATCTAACTGAAATGAAACCAATCGAACTTGACATATTACTTGTAAATGGATAGATGCGAGCTTTACAAACCAGCCAGCGCCAATGAAAAATCCCAAGTAATTCTTCTGACAAGATGGGTCAATAACATAAGTTCGTAACTTGACGTTTCGTCATGTTTTCAACTACGAAGTTTGCAAACTATCAACCAATTCCTTAACAAATCAACCCTGAAAGCCATTTTCGCGATGGTTGTTCTGCTAGTACTTTATGGCGTGCTACACAACTTGCTCTATTTAACCGGCATTGTTGGATTCTACTTCCTTTCGGCATTCCTCTTTATTCGACTATTTCGATTCACCGGCTACTCCAAGCCTCTTACAGTTATTCTACCCATACTCGTCGCAGCCTTCATGAGCCCAACCGATTTCCATTGGAGCGTGGTAATTCTTGGTTCGGGAGTTGCCCTCTTGGCCCATTGGTTTCCTACTAAACCCAAGGTGCTGTTACCTAGTATACTATTTATTTCTTTTAGCTGGTATGTGGCGTTCGGTTGTTATACCTTCTATTCGTACGTCCAAAAGACGGATTTAACTGTTCCGATTTCAGAGAAAGTGATTCGAATTTCTGCCGAGGTGGATTCAACGTATGTTCCAGAATTGGGTCGTTTAATACAGCTCTGGCATATCAGCTGCAAACCTTGTAGAATTCAGCATCACGCGCTAAAAAGCCTTGCAAATTCGTACGAAAACGAAATCTCGGTTGAGCTGCTTAATCTCGACGATCAATCAAGAGTGGCATTTGCTAAAAAGTACCTGACCGAAAACCAATTCAATTCGCATTTCAAACAGCCTACTCGATTCATCGACAGTCTCTATGCAACCCAAGGCTATCCCGTATTGCTTGTGGTCAAGCATAATAGAACTTCCTACCTACTCCACGGCGGATACATACTCCACAGCGAATTTTATTGGCTACACCGCTTCCTCATCTACAAACTTTTTAATGAAGTAGATGCTACTCAAATTGGCTAATAAGTTAACAAAAAAAGCCGCTTCCTTGCGGAAACGGCTTCATCATGTGCTATTCGTAGGCTTAGGCTTCGAGCGCTGCTACGCCAGGCAATATTTTGCCTTCCATATACTCGAGCAAAGCACCTCCGCCTGTGCTCACATAACTTACGGCATCGGTAAGGCCAAATTGCGCTATGGCAGCTGCCGAATCGCCACCGCCAATCAACGAAAAAGCTCCGTTGTCACGCGTGGCGGCTACAATCGACTGCGCTACCGAACGGGTACCGTTCTCGAATTTAGGCATCTCAAAAACGCCGGCAGGACCGTTCCATAAAATGGTTTTCGACGCAGCAATCACCGCTTGGAATTGTTTCACGGCCTCGGGACCAATGTCAAGCCCCATCCAACCCGAAGGAATAGACGTATTGGCTGCGGTTTGTGTATTGGCGTCGTTCGAAAAGGCATCGGCCAGTACCGAATCAACCGGTAGCACCAGATTTACTCCTTTGGCCTTGGCTTTTTCGACGAGTGAAAGGGCCAGCTCCAATTTGTCGTCTTCGCACAACGAATTGCCAATTTCGCCGCCCATGGCTTTGAAAAAGGTGTATACCATGCCGCCACCTATCAAAAGGTTGTCGACACTGTTGAGCAAATTTTCGATGATCAATATTTTGTCGCTCACCTTGGCGCCGCCCATGATGGCGGTGTAAGGACGTTCGGCATTTTTCATCACCTTATCGGCATTGGTAAGCTCGGCAAACATGAGGTAACCTGCTGCCTTATCGCTGCCAAAAAAGCGGGCCATGGTAGCCGTGCTGGCATGTTCGCGGTGTGCCGTGCCAAAGGCGTCGTTCACATAAAAGTTGCCGTGTTTGCTTAGCTTTTCAGCGAAAGCCACATCGCCTTTTTCTTCCTCTTTGTAAAAACGCACGTTTTCGAGCAACAACAGCTCGCCGGGCTTCAAGGCGGCCGACTGCGCATAAGCTGTTTCGCCGATACAATCGGTGGCAAAGGCTACCTCGCGACCCAATAATGCCGACAGGGTCGACAAGGTATGGCGCAACGAGTATTTGTCTTCGGGACCCTCTTTCGGGCGGCCCAAATGCGACATGAGCACCACCGATCCGCCGTCGTTGAGAATTTTCTGTATGCTGGGCAGGGCGGCACGTATGCGGGTATCGTCTTTTACAGCTTGGGTAGCTTTGTCAAGGGGCACATTAAAATCGACCCGCATCACTACCTTGCGGCCTGCAAAATGAACGTCGTGTATACTTTTCATGCTGCGGCTTATTTACCTACACGCTCGGCGAGGTCGGCAATACGGCTCGAGTAGCCTGCTTCGTTGTCGTACCAGCCCACCACTTTCACGGTATTTCCAATCACCATGGTCATGTGGCTATCGAAGATGCAGCTGTGGCGATCGCCCACGATGTCGATCGATACAATTTCGTCGGTTTCGTAATGCAAGATGCCTTTCATTGGGCCTTGTGCGGCTTTGGCGAAGGCGGCATTAATTTCTTCAACGGTGGCAGGGGTTTTTAAAATCGCCGTGAAGTCGGTAACCGATCCGTCGGGAATAGGTACACGCATGGCGTTTCCGTTGAGCTTGCCTTTGAGGTGTGGCATCACCAGGCCTACCGCTTTGGCAGCGCCAGTGCTGGTAGGTACGATGCTATAGGCTGCAGCACGTGCACGACGCAAATCTTTGTGCGGTGCATCTTGCAAGTTTTGGTCGGCCGTGTAGGCATGGATGGTGGTCATGAAGCCGCTTTCAACACCCCAGTGCTGATCGAGTACTTTCACCATGGGCGCAAGGCAGTTGGTGGTGCAGCTGGCATTCGAGAGGATGGTTTCGCTGCCGTCGAGTTGGTCGTCGTTTACACCCAATACGATGGTTTTGAGGTCGCCAGTAGCGGGTGCCGAGATGATTACCTTGCGGGCGCCGGCCTGGAGGTGGAGGGCTGCCTTTTCCTTTTCGGTAAAGCGGCCGGTAGATTCGATGACCACGTCAACGCCGAGGCTACCCCAAGGGAGTTGCGCCGGGTCTTTTTCGGCATAGATGCGGATTTTCTGACCGTTCACGATAATACCGTCGGCGTCGTGGCTTACGGTGCCATTAAATCGGCCATGTACCGAGTCGTACTTGAGCAAGTGCGCAAGTGTTTTGGTGTCGGTGAGGTCGTTGATAGCTACTACCTCTACATTGGGTTTTTCGAGCAGGAATTTGTACGCCAGGCGGCCGATACGGCCAAAACCATTGATCGCGATCTTGATTTTCGTCATGACTAAGGGTTGAATTGGAGGTGCAAAGATAGCTATTTCTTGGGCGCAAACCCTACCGCAAAGGGGTTAAATTGAAGGGCTAGTTTAGGCAGTTGTTGAAACGTTTTCTATACTTGAGAATTAACTCAATATGACCGAGGTCATAATCATCTGTTTTTCTTATCTTCAATTTTGGACTGCCAAATCCAGCCAATGGCACTAGGCAATGTCCGAGAAGTACTATCAAATGCCCAAAAGTTTCCCCGATCAAATTAATCGCGACATTTTATATGCCTGGGGAGCAGCCACGTCGCGTTTTGAAAAAGGCGATGTGATATTCACGGAGGGAGAAACAGCCAAATATTATTACCAGCTTGAATCGGGTATAGTGCGCATGTACAACCTAGGAAGCGATGGAAAAGAATATACACAAGGCATGTTTTACACTGGCCAAAGTTTTGGAGAGCCTCCTCTACTCATCGATGCAACGTACCCAGCTGCAGCCATGGCATGCGAGCCGTGCGTTTTACTGCGCGTGAATAAAAGCACCCTTTTGAATATATTAGAGGAGTATCCCGACATACAACGATCCATGTTGCAGCTTTTAGCAGCCAGGGCTTACAATAAAGCGCTTTCAGCACGCGATTTGGTAACGAATAACCCGGAGCAACGGTTGCTTAATTTTTTGCATCAGCTGAGGCTACAAGCGGGCAACCCCGAAGGACTTCTGCTAGTGCCTTTTACCCGGCAAGAGCTTGCCAACTTTACGGGGATGCGGGTTGAAACAGTAATTCGTACGCTGCGTAAAATGGTTGATGATAAGAAGGTTGTTATTCGCGACCGCAAACTATTTTGTTAGTATGCCTTTGAGGCTTTTTACGGTACTTTCACTCCTCAATTTTCTAATTGTCAGCCTTTTTGGTGTGCTCATGCGCGCCAAAGTAGTATTTGAAATGCCTTTGCTGGTGCAAAAACACCTTCAACTCGCTCATGCCTTTTTTGCATTCAACGGCTGGGTTAGTTTCACGCTTTTATGGTTGTTGTCGGATTGGTTAATTCAGCGAGGAAGCAAGAAGGTGGCTCACTGGAAATTAATGTGTATCGGACAATACGTGCTCTCTTGGTTGCTCTTGACTGTATATCTACTCACAGGAATGAGCTATTGGTCGTTCTTGGCTGAAACGATTATGCTTTCGTGGCTTTTCTACTGGTCGTTAGTGTTCATTCTAGAAAACCGTCGGATCTCAGCGTATTCTCCGGCGAGTGCATGGTTTTATCCTGCCTTTGCCTTTTTGGTCCTTTCAGGTAGCGGCACCTTGATGCTATTTTGGCATTATATGCATCGTTCGTTGAGTATGCAAACCTATTTGGGCGGATTTTACAGCTTTCTGCACTTTCAATACAACGGGTGGTTTCTTTTCGGAGCTCTCACTTTGCTACAGCAACATTTAGCGAGAGCATGGACTGCCAATTTTGGTATTCAACCCTTGGCAGGATTGGCGCTACCAGGGGTATTACTATCGTTGTTATGGTTTCCATTACCCAACTGGCTATTTATTGCCGCTGTTTTAGTGGCTGTTGCACAGTTATACTTTTGGTTACAATGGATAAACGAAAATCGAATTTCACTTCGCAACATATATCTAACAAGTACCCGACCAACCGGGATTTTGCTAGTTGTAGCTGCTATCTCTGTAACAGCTCGCATGCTATTTCAATTACTCAGTACTATACCTACGCTCGAGAAAGCCGCCTTCAGTTTCCGACCCATTGTAATTGCCTATCTACACCTGGTACTACTAGGGATATTCAGCAGTTTTCTTCTGTTTTGGCTTTTCCGCATCAAAGCTATACCAGCTACGGCGCTTGGTCGACAAAGCATCAAAATTTTTCTGGCAGGATTCATACTCACTGAACTAGTGCTCGCAATTCAAGGCTTAGCTTCCTTTAGTTATACACAGCTGCCCTTTGCATCTGAAACACTACTTCTCATCAGCTTATTTTTTCCCATTTCCATTATCGGCCTTATTCTGGTAGTAATCCAGCGTAAGCCTGTTCATCAGGAGCCTCACCTGTTACCGTCGCCTCAATGATGTAGGCAATATTTCGCGCTCTTAGTTTAAGTTCGGTAGCCATCGGCCCCGTAAATAAGCCGTCAATGGTCTTTAAAAATAATTTAATCCATCTACTGAATTCTTCGGCATGCAGTTGCTGCCGAACATGTACCAATTTGTGTGCAAAAATGGGATTGCCCATATAACTGCCGGTGTGAAACAATACATTTTCCCAATAATCAAACATACGCGGTAAATGCTTTTCGAAATTCACAGGTTTAGCGCCTGTGAAGTATTGTGCCAGTACTTCGTCTTTTAAAACACCTTCATAAAAAGTACTCACTAGTAGTTCAATATCGGCCCTCGTACGAATATCCATGTGCTCACCTAAAGGTCTTTATGCTGAAAAATACGGGTAGCAATAGCCGCTGGCCAAAGCGCCCACACACCCAAAACTGTTACAGAAAACCAGAGCCCGGTTGTCGTTCCAAAAAAATCTTTGAAAAAAGCACCACTATAACCCATCAAAGCTGATATATCGAGTTGAAGCATCATTAAAATTCGGGCAAGATCCACTGGATTTAGACTCACTAAGGTCAAAGTGGCATATTCAAGTGGGTACTCGCTAAACTGGTACACAAACCATAAGATAAATGCATCGTAAATCAGCGTAAAAAACAGCCAAAATAACAAGGCTAAGCCAATTGCACGTGCTTTGTCGCGGGTAAGAACACTACTCAAAAAAGCCAACGATACAAATGCAACGGATAGTATGCTGCCAGCAAAAAGCAGCATAAAACCTCCGCTAGCAGTTCCATAAAGCACCATCGGGAAACCAATACCCACCACATAGGCCAGTACTAGCGATAATGCGGTAGCAAACCATTCGGCAATGAAAATACGTTTCCTGTCAATCGGCTGAGCGAGCATCATCTCGATAAATTCGTAGGAGTTATAAAAATGAATAGAGCCAAAAACTACACTCACTAAAGGTACTACAATGAGCACAATGTTCATTAACGATAACAATACCTTATCGGTATCGCTATCCAGTTGGAACATCCCTATGCTACTTAAAATCAACAAAGCCGTATAAAAAAACAAAAACCGCGTACGCAGTATATCGAGCAAGATGTATCGGACTAATTGTATCACTTCAAAAAATTAAGTGTTATGAGTTTCATTTTGAATAAGTCGTGCAATGGCTTTCCCGAGCTTTTCTTCCCCAGTCGCTGCTTTCAAGGCGATTATGCTGTTGTTGTAAATCAAACTACCTTCATAGAGATACACCAAATCTGTCGCCAGTTCATCCAAATCGCTTAGAATATGGGAGCTAATCACAATTAACTTACCAGCAGCTTTTTCTCGAAGTATCTTTTCTTTCAGTATCTCAACCGATACTGGATCTAATCCAGCTGTGGGTTCATCGAGTATCAATACCGGAGGATTGAATAAAAAGGCCAAGGCTGCACTCACCTTTTGACGTGTGCCGCCCGACAAAGTATGCATTCGTTTGTTGCGCATTTGGTGTAAGCCAAAAGCATAATATAATTCTTCATCTCGCTGCTTTTCTTCCTTACGAAGATCAGTTACCATATCAAATAGCTGCCCTATGGTCATATTACTCGGATAACGCCCAATTTGAGGCATGTAACCCAATTGGTTACGATAACGCCAATGATTTCGAACAGATTCGCCACATACTTCTAATACCCCTGTACCTGGGATTACCAATCCTAGTATACACTTGATTAGGGTTGTCTTACCTGATCCGTTCGGACCGATAAGTGCATACACTTTGGCAGGAATTAAATCAATACTCAAGCCTTTAAGTACCTGAAGGCGACCAAAAGACTTATCTAGCTCTTGAATACAAATCATTGGGCTTTAAACTTGGTTTGTGGTCTTTTAAATCAACTGGGATTATCGCTGGCATTACCTTTTCTGCACGTTCAAGCATAAATACCAAAAAACTTCTCCATAACAACATGGCTGCTGGTACTCTTTCACTTAAACTGGCGAACAAACTAACCGGATAATACGGAATGTCGCCAACTCCATCTTTATTTAAATCGTATCCTTCGTATTTATCCCAATAATTCCCGTTGATATCATTCAGTACCAAATGTCCGTTGGTGGCCATATCAAATGTATTCGACATGAAATTATTACTAGAAAATGTATTGGCATCACAACTTGCTTGAAGTTGAATGGCCCATCCATTTCCTTTGAATTCATTCTCACGAAAGACTGTACGACTTGTTCCTTCCATATAAATACCAGAAGTATTATTGATGAAGCGATTTCCACGCACCTCACTGTCGCGTATGTCTTTTAACAATAAGCCGTAAGAGGCCGAGCCCCAATTTTCTTCAAATGTGTTTTCAAGCATACGAATACCAGCAGTATACATTACCGCTACACCCGCGCCATTATTTCTAAATGTATTCTTACGGTATTCGTTATTGTCAGAAAACATAAAGTGGAGGCCGTAACGTTTATTTAAATGGCTTTCGTTTCTGGCTATCAAGGTATTGGTAACAAATTCAAAATAAATTCCATCTCGGTGACCGGTAATGTGATTATCAGTGATTTGTGCTTGTTTGCATTTCCATAAGTGAATACCATTACCCAATTCATATTCTTTTGCAGCGGTGGCTTTCAATCGATTATTGCGAATAATTGCAGAATCGGTATTGGAAATATGGATACCAAAAAAAGTATCTTCAAAAATGTTCCCGATGATTTGCACGCCATGTGCATCGTGCACCTTTATGCCAGCATAATCGTCCATATTCGATCGACCGGATCGTCGGAAAGTAAGACTGCGTATCACCGCACGCACTTTGGTTACGGTAAGAATCTCGTATTTCCCTTGCCCATCGAGTATGGCACCTTGTTCGCCTAAGAGCACCAGTCGTTTCGAGATTAACAGATTGTTTTCGCGGTAAATACCACGAGCAATGCGCACCGTATCACCATCCCGAGCTGCTAACAAAGCCGAATGGACGGTAGGAAACTTGCTTCCCGATTTTACATAAAGCGAACGGGACTCGGCCCTTAAGCCGAGCCCGACGCAAACAACCAACAACCAATAACGCATTAACGTAAACGCTCCGCTACTCCTTCCCAACTCAATAAAACAGCCTTTAAACGTATCTCTTCAGCTTTACAAACGCTGTCTCCATCGAAAGCAGCCATGCCACTACCCATTGGACTGCGAATGGCGCCCGACTGAAGGAAGCAGAGTTGATCTGCCTCCTTAAATGTGCCGGGCTTGTTAAAAATCACTACCACGCTATGCGCGATTTCTTCTGCTTTCAACGCTTTATTATTGCGATAATTCCAATAACAATTCAAATCGTCGAAGACAAATACTTTACCCTTGTCTGTAACCAATTCAGCTCCAAATCGAGGATCGGAAATGATCATGCGACATTGTGCGCAGGCGTCTTTTCCGAAACGGATGGGCTTAGTTTGTGCGTCGCACGACACGGCAAAAACGCTAAGCAGAACGTATAGAAGTAATTTCATTTTATCAGAACCTTTTTTGAAAAAAAATACTCACGAACAACAACCAAAATTACCATCAAGCCAGAGGTTGCCAGCAGCCATCCACCCCAATCGGGTGCTGAGTAAGCGATAAAATTCAGCAACTCTTTTGTGCCAATAAGCGGAGGTTGATAGGCCATTCCAGGAACTTTAATAGCGGCGTGTGGATCTAAATTGTGGCCATAATCATAGCCCCATAGATAAAAATCGACTAAGCCCGCGGTTCCGGCCGACACCAAAAGGAGTAAAAAAATCCAAACCATATACCTTCGACCGATAGTAGCAGCTAGCACCCCAAAACCGATTAATCCGCCCAAAATCCATGGCATGACAGCAAATTCAGGAAACATAGACGCATCAATCTCCTTCATCCCGATGTAGTGATTCAAACCATTGATAATTTCAACATCTCCTGTGATCTTCGCCAACCAAATTTGCATCGACAACCACTCTGGATATTGAGGTGCCCACATCAGAATTTGCCAAAAGGGTACAAAATATACCCCTATCATGAGCACTGAAGCAGCTAAAAGTAATACACGGTGAAAATTTGAGATTTTTTTCATGGCATTTAAAAAATGGGGTGGCTTTCGCCACCCCTCATTCGTTTATTTTCCAAGTGAATAATTCAAGGGAACATTGCTACTTGCCGGTGACACACGAATATAGCCTTGCATTTCCTGGTGAAGCGCTGAGCAGAAGTCGGTACAATAGAAAGGAAATACACCAACTCTATCTGGAACCCACTTTAAGGTTTGTGTTGCTCCCGGCATAATGAGCGTTTCAGCAGTATTGGCACCTTTAACTGCAAAACCGTGTGGCACATCCCAATCTTGCTCAAGATTGGTTACGTGGAAGTATACTTCATCCCCCAATTTTATACCCTCAATGTTATCAGGACCAAAGTGGGAGCGTATGGAAGTCATATACACGTGAACCTCCTTACCCTTGCGTTCGATTTTACTTGCCTCTGGGCTCTTGGTAGCATAAGGGTGAGTATTCTCTTCCAGGGGATAAAACTTCACCTGTTTGTCTTTGATCAAGCTTGCTGGCAAGGCTTCGGCATAGTGGGGCTCACCTATTGTTGGAAAATCAAGTAGTAGCTTAATCTTGTCACCTGAAATATCATACAATTGAGCAGAGTGTGCCAATTCTGGACCAGTTGGCAGGTAACGGTCTTTGGTGATTTTGTTATATGCAACCAAGTACTTTCCATGCGGTTTAGTGGTTGGTCCACCGGGTACCATCAAATGACCAACAGAATAATAGGTCGGTGCACGATCTACTACCTCAAGTTTTTCAATATCCCACTTTACTACTTCCGACGATACAAACATACTGGTATAAGCATAGCCCTTTCCGTCGAATTCGGTATGAAGCGGCCCTAAGCCAGGTTTTACAACTTCACCTTTCAGTACCGACTCATATTTGAGCACTGGCATACCGTCGTACTTTCCTTCATAGTCTTTACTTTCAATGGCTTTAAGCATTTTAGTAAAACTAAACACCGGAATAACAGCGGCTAGTTTACCCGAACCTATGATATATTCACCGGTTGGATCTACATCAGTACCATGTGGCGACTTCGGACAAGGAATAAAGTAGGCAATGTCTGGAAAATCTTTGATGTTGAGCTGAATCACCTCGTCTACCATGGTTGATTTAGCGATACCGCTTTTATGGTCGAGGGAATTGTGTGCATAACGTGCTTTGGTAACTTTACCTTTTCCCGCCTTAATATATTCTTCCGCCTTTTTCCAGTTCACGGCCATGATGAAGTCTTTGTCTTTTTGTGAGGCATTTACTTCAAGCAAAGTGTGGGCTTGTTCGGTATTGTAGGTGCTAAAAAAGAACCAACCGTGCGACTTCTGCTTACCAGCTCTTGCCAAATCGAAATTCACCCCTGGTGTTACTAACTGAAATGCAATATTCATTTCGCCTTCTTTATCGGCACGAATAAAGCTTACGGTACCTTTAAAGTTTTCTTTGTACGTACTAATGGGTACATCACGGGACTTATCATCGCCAATGGGCACTGAAAAGCGAGAGGAGGCAACGATATATTCGCTGTTGGCAGTAATGAAAGGAGAAGAGTGGTTACCAGCACTATTCGGGATTTCCAGTATTTCGGTAGTTTCAAAAGTAGTTAAATCTACTCGCGCCACACGAGGGGTGTTATTGGCATTACCAAATGCCCATCTGCCGTCGTGTTCGCCGTTAGTAACTGAAAGAGCAATGTGGTGCAAGTCATCCCAAGGCACAAATCCGTGTGAGGTGTTGAGCATGGCCTTTGACTCTTCGCTGAAGCCGTAACCATTTTCGGGATGAACCGAAAATACGGGAACAATTTTAAAAACACGACCCGAAGGAAGGCCTACTACACTCATTTGGCCATTAAATCCGCCGGAAACGATATTGTAAAACTCGTCGTATTTACCTGGTGCCACATACACTTTGGATGCAGCGTCGCCTGTATCTACAGAGCCTGGTGCTTTTGGCTTACAACCGCCTAAGGCTAACAAGCCAATCGTTAACACTAAGCCGGAATTAAAAAATGTTGAAATCTTCATGGATTTTCAGGTTTAAGGTTTGTTTTATTCGGGGAGCAATACTTTGTCTATCACGTAGACTATTCCATTGGCACATTCTACATGTCCAAGTACTTTGGCTCCATTTACGGTCATAGCATCACCCTGTTTGCCTAAGGTTACGTTTTTTCCATTTACTTGGTTAAGGGTCATACCATCGTTGTAGATAGCTGGTCGGATAACTCCTACATATACGTGGTATTCGAGTATGTCCGATAGTTTGTTTTTATTCTCTGGCTTCAACAAACTTTCAACAGTACCGGCAGGAAGTGCATCAAAAGCAGCATTTACCGGCGCAAATACTGTAAATGGCCCCACATTGGAAAGTACATCTACCAAGCCAGCAGTTTTTACCGCGGTTACCAGCGTACTGTGATCTTTAGAGGCAATGGCTACTTGTACTACATTACGTGCCGATTCATCGTCGGGTACGCCTGATTGTCCTGCACCGGCTTCAGCACCTGCACTTACCGTTTCATCGGTAGTGCTACCTGACTCGCCGCTGCACGCTGTCAGGAATACTACTCCAAAACAGAGTAGTATCTTTTTAAAAATGTCTTTCATAAGGATAGGGGGTTGAATAGATTGTTTATTTAACACCGTCGTTCTGACGCATGAATTCTAAGATGGCTTTACCCTCGTCTTCACTTACATTTTGGTTAGGCATACGCACTAAACAAAGCTCAAGCTGTGTTTGCAACTCCGGATCTACACTAATCATCGGGTCGGGATCTGTGATAAAATTCATCAACCAAGTTGGTGTCCTACGCGTAGTTACACCCTTCCAACCTGGACCTACCAAACGTTCCTCGGTCATCTTATGGCAAGATTTACATTTGGTTCCTGCAATTTTTTCACCCTCAGTAGCTAGAAGAGGATCGAGAGTTGCACCAACTTCAAAGTTTTCATACCGACCTAGTCCACGGTTTGGGTCATAACTCGACGGGTCGGCTGCCTCGGTATTGGCAATTTCCGCTTCTTCCGAAGACGTTTCGGGACGACCGCAATAAGCGGCCAAAAATGCAATCGAAAGGAAGAAAAGGGTTTTTTTCATGTCGTACTTATTTAACAGATACAAATATCCATTTCACCATAATTTGACATTATGATTCAAATCATAAATGACTTGAATTTTCTTAAAAGCCGCTCAATGAAATTTATAAAAGCCTATTTAAGGATGTTTTAGTCCGTTTTTATCCTTTTGTCGGTTAAAAAAACTTTCTTCAACCCCACTTTTAGTGCTTAAAAAAGCGCCAATTGCTGCCACTAATAGAAGTGCTGCCAAGCCGATTAAAGCATAACGTAGTGCTGTTTCAACGGGAAATAACCAAGGCCATCCCAGCAAAACTAGCCAGCTACCCCAGCTACCTGCCACCCATAATGCCGAAGCTAATCGGCCCGCACCAAAACTGGCCATAAGAGGTGCACTAGCTATTCCCAAAAAAAACACATGTAAATACCCTATTTGTACAGCACGTATCGATACCGACAACGCCCCAAAAGCTGGCCATAATGCGACCCACTCAACAGTGGTCCTAATCACTAGAGCTATCAAGCTTAAACCAATGAGTAGACTCACCGGCGGTTCAACAGTCAATTGTTTTAGTGAATAAAAAGGAAAACGACACCATGCTACAAGGAGCAGGATTGCCACGATTGGTGAAGCATACCAACGTGCGTCCAAAGGAAGAAAAGTACTGATGCAATAGTAGACGATACTGTATATGGCCAATATATTCGACCAAAAGTTCGGGATGCCTCGGATTTGTTGTTGCCAAACGGCCAAAGCGGCAAGAGTAAACCACCCTGTATAATTGAAGTACAGATAATAGTGCAACGAAGCATCAAAAAGCCACGGCAGCTCTTGGCTCTTCCCAAAAGCAACGCCTACAGGCCCCAAATTAGCAAGAAGCATAAATACCACTGCCCAATTGGCGGTATGTACCCACTCCCCTTGTAAGCAATGTCGCCAACGGTAAAACCATCTGCAACCGAAATAAACAGAACCCACTGTGTGCAAACTAGTCAATACAATGCTCGTTGTGCTATAACCACTCAAAATAAAGCTAAAACCTATTGCAATGAGAAGCAGCTGAAATACCCAAAAAAGGTGAAGCGCCTCCTCCTTTAACCGAGGTGGAAGTTGTATAGTAAAATGAAGATAAAACCCGTTAAATAACCACCCCAAAAAAGCCAAATGCGAATGCGCATGCAACCAATTTTGATAAGGTAGCGACGCCATTGGCCAAAAATGCTGAAGGCGCAAGCTCAATCCAATACTGGCTACACCTATCAACCAAAGTTGAGTAGTATAGCCCGCAATCTTCCATGCTTTCAACTCCAAACTACTCAAACCACAGCGCATGCACCTCCTGCACAAGCCGCTTCGGCCCTATGGTCGGTATAATCTTCAATTTCCAGCACCTCACGGAGGTCAATCCCGTGTAATTTATTTACCATTTGGGTATAAGTAGCCTGATCAATATCAGTAAATGGAGCCTGCTTGTAATTGCCATTATCAAAAGGCAGAACGCTCAATCCGTTGTAGGATGCCTTATTCTCCCACATCCAACGACCCACAATTTTCCATTCATCGGGCCTTATCGATACCGTTGCCGAAACGTTATTGGCATTACTTCCGCTCCGATACCCTGCCCGAACCCATTCCTGATTAAACTTCTGTATTCGTTCTAACAATTGAATAGAGCTCTCGTCCCTTAAAATACTTCCTTCGGGTGCAGCTTGTGGAATACAGATGATTCCTTGTTTGGGATTCAATAAATCGTCTTCGAGCAATTCGGGATGCGCCCTTTTTAAATATTGGTACAAAGCTTCATCCTTTCCAATACGAATACGCCGCACGTAGTAATCGTTATGCCAAGCATGTATCCCGCTGGATGTACCCAACACCAAAGAGGTGGTGCCCGATGGTTTAATAGTAGTTGAACGAGCGGCCGAACAAATTCCAATACGAGCTGCAATACGCTCATTTTCGTGCCGTACCACCAGAGCGGCCTCTTGTAGCTTTAAGCTGAGCACCTTTCCACTCGCTATGCCTGTCATTCCTACCCCAATAAGTGCGTCTTTTTCGGTATGCCGCTGCCAAATATCTCGTAAATAGTGAAAATCGGTAAATCCTGCCTGGAGTGTACCTAAAAATGCTGCAACCCGTGCCCTGTTGTTCAGCTCCGTTTGCGTATGCACGTCGCTTACATTCACCTCACACAAATTGCAAAACTGAAACGGCCTGAGGGCTATTTCACAACAGGGATTAGTACCCCATTCAATGTCGTTCGTAAAGTAAAACCCAGGCTCGCCCGAACCACTCAACTCAATTTTCTCCCAAAGTCCAAAAAACTCCTCTTCCTGAATTCGTTCTCTTTTTATGACCACCGAATTGTTTGCACGGCCACGTTGTTCGTTCAACTCCCACCAATTGCCGTATTTACAACTCAGCATTTCTTCGTCGTAGAACGAAAAAAGCGCAATCATCGCCGACCTTCGAATACCACCAGCCAAAACAGCATTAGCAATATGACACATCATATCGTGACATTCTAACGGTGTGAGTTGTTCCCCTTCAGCTTTGCGGTCAAGTATGGCCGTAAGGTGCGCGACACAAATTTTCAAGGGTTCAGGGCCTGGCGCCTTACCACCAGCGGTTACCAAACGGCTTCCTTTGGGACGGATATCGCTAAAATCGAAGTCGGGCATATAATCACTTTCACCAAAGTGAGCTTTCAAGAGTACTTTGATGCAGTCGGCCCAACCCTCCAAACTATCGCCTACCAAAAACTTTCGATGTCGTACAGCACGACGCAATTCGGGCAACCTAGCAACGTGATGGAACTGAACCGAATAGCCCACACCTGTGCCCCCGAGTAACAAAAACATAGCTTCACTGAAGGCCCTGATGTCGTCGACTGGCATGTAAGCACAATTGTATATCCTACTGTTATTCCTTTGGATGGGTGTGCCAGCAAACTGCATGGCACGCATCGAAGGCAATACCCTACGCGCTCGCACCCACTGCATGTTGGCATGAATTTCATCCGACAAATAGGGGTACTTTTCGAGCAGCATCTCGCTGTAGCGGTCGCATATCTCCGGCCAACTCTCGCGTCTATGGAGCTCAGGTATGTACCTACCGTATTTCATGTGGACGATTATATCAGAAAGTATTTCTTGGTCGATTTGCATAAGAATTAATCGTTTAAATTATTCAAGCTGATAAAATTTTGGCCTGTGCGGTAACGTGCTGCCAATGCCTGTAAGGTCGTGCGCCGCAGTGCAGCTTCTAGATGCGTGCGTATAACTACAAAGTCTTGGTGCATTGGACAGGGTCGCTGACCCGAGCAGTCGCGTAAACCCAACATACATGTTTTAAATAAGGCCAGGCCATCTATAGCTTCCACTACATCAAAAGCAGTTAATTGATCAAACTGCCGTTGTTCAAGGAAAAAGCCCCCGTTCGGGCCTTTGGCGCTAGAAATAAGTCCCTTCCGACTCAAAACCTGCAAAATTTTAGCTGCGTACGCCACAGGTGTGTCTGTAGCACGTGCCAAATCTAAAATACTCAGTCGACTTACCGATAGCTCTTGAGCGGCAGTAAAGGTGAGCAACCGCAAAGCTGTTTCACAAGCAGATGAAAACATATACCGAAATTTAAACCATAGCTTCACGAACAACAGACCTTGCCCTTGCAAACAACACATTGTTTTCCAAGTGAATGTGACGATGTAAATCAGCTTCAAACTCTGCCAGCATTTTGAAAGCCACTTGATAGGTTTGACAACCATCTGCTGGAGCGGTGAAATTATCGCTCATCCGGCGGAGCTCACGCAGACGCTCACCTTCTATACTATGTTCGTCTTCCATCGCCAAAATAGGGGCTAGTACCCCACTAGCGTGTATGAGCTCGGCTGTGCTTAATGCCGTTTCGAGAGCAACCAAACGCGGAAATAAAATACGCTCTTCCTTTTCAAGATGAGCGAGCAAAGCCTGATGCATACTGCGAAAAGTGGTAAAAATGGGTACTAGCTCAGGGTGACGACCACCATGTACATTGGCAATTTTGAGCAGATAGGCCTCTACAATTGGCGCTGTTTCGCGAATGTAGCGGTGATGTTGTTCATGAATATAGGCCGTGAGCTGCGAAAACGAGAAGGCTTTTAACGACGCATCGGGATCGTTGTTCTCATCCTGCCGTAACTGTTCGCCCAACTTCGCTAGCACTTCCACTTCCGAAAGTTGAAGATTTTTGCATGCTTCGGCCACGGTAATCCCGCCCTTGCAGCAAAAATCAATACCGTATGCACTAAAAATTCGGGCCGTGCGGTAATCGCGATTCACCACAACGCCTACTTTGGTTTGTGCTAGTTCTTGCATAAAATCTTTTTTTGACAAACATACATCCTTTTAAAATACCAGCAAGTATTTTATTTTCTAATTTTACACCATATTATCCACTATACTTGTATATCCATCCAAGAGCAGGTCCTTAAAAAACAATCTAATTCGCGAATCAAAAATGTTTTAAAAGTCATAATATACGCATTATAAAGCGCCTATAGGTATATTTTGATTAAATCAACACATATCTACCACCATTAAAAGAATCGTATTTCATGTACTTCACAACACGCCGCAAGTCTAATATTTCAGACATTATAGTCCACCAATAAACGAACCATGACCCTATCCATATTCCGAAAATATACATACATACTGCTGCCGCTGCTTTATATCGCTTCGGCACTCGTTGCAGGAATCAATGGTGGCATTCTACGCTTAGGTGCCGCAACTCAGTGGTTTCCTGAATCGGCCGCTATACACGCCTTGTTGCTTATTGGTGGATTTTTGGGTTCACTCATCACGCTTGAAAGGAGCTTTAATACCAACTCCCGCTGGCTCGCAGCCTGGAATGCATTGAGCGTTATTTTCCTGTACTTCCACCTTCCTATTTTGGCTGTAATCGTTAACACAATCACAGCCGCCGTACTGAGCCTCCTGCTGCTCAAACAGTTCAACAAATTCGGTACCCTGGCTCAACTTTGGATGGCAACAGGTTCTCTTCTTTGGTTTGCTGGTGGTTTGGTGTATCTGCTTGATGGCCGAATTGCGGCAGCAGTACCTTGGTGGATTGCATTTCTTTTGTTTACCATAGTGGCCGAAAGGCTGGATCTGAGTAAATTTTTGCCTACCCCTCTATTGGCTAAACGTATGCTCAACGGTCTGCTATCGGGCTACATCCTCAGCCTCTTACTACCCTTTCATAGCCTAGGGCTTCACCTTCAAGGTGCTTTCGCAGTGGCCATTGCCCTTTGGCTCTTCCGTTACGATATGGCTAAGCGACTAATCCGCAAACAAGGCCAATTCCGTTACATAGGCATCGGACTTACTACAGGCTATTTTTGGTTACTCGCTTTTGGCTTTACTCTGCTTTTCGGTAGTGATTTTTCAGGTTTTTATGAGCTTTTCTTACATAGCTTCTTCGTTGGTTTTGTGTTTTCCATGATTTGGGCTCATGCGCCTATTTTACTTCCCGCATTACTCGGAAGCCGCATACATGTGTATCGGCCTGGACTCATCTTTGTGTGGGCTCTATTTCAGCTAAGCCTCTGCGGCCGGCTAATAGCCGTACTAACTACCAATACTCCATTACGGCTTTGGCTAGGTACCCTGAATGCGGTAAGCATACTGCTTATGCTGGCAAGCATGCTGGGCCCATTGCTGTATCAAAAATTAAGTGCCCCCGCAACTTCTGTTCGCTGAACATACGTTCGTGCAAACTTGAAAAAGCAGAACTAGGGGAGTAATAAGCCAAACCTACTATTCAGTCAGTCCTGGTAGATGAATTCCTCTTTTTTTTTCAACCTTCCCTTTGACAGAACCAATTCAAACCCTATATTTGCACCCACATTCCAAAACGGCCCGTTCGTCTAGGGGTTAGGACATCAGATTTTCATTCTGGTAACAGGGGTTCGATTCCCCTACGGGCTACCAAGCCGCTCCAACCGGGGCGGCTTTTTTGTTGCCCCAAAAAGCGCATTCATCCACAGGGGTTCCCTGCCCGACTGAACGCTTGCGGGCAGGCGGGGATTCCCCTACGGGCTACCAAGCCGCTCCAACCGGGGCGGCTTTTTTTATTGGTTAGTTTTCCTTATATTAAGGTGATTTCCATTATTCAATGCCAACCAAAGGTATATATGAACAATTATGGTAACGGTTTACGCACTTTATAATGGCCTGAATGAAGAGGTTTATGTTGGTATGACAACTAACTTGGCAAGAAGACTAAAGGAACATAATACCGGCAAAAACAAGTATACCAAGGCCTTCATGCCATGGACAGTTTTTTATACTGAAGAACATGAAAATTGGGAAGAAGGAAGGAACAGGGAAAAGTATCTCAAATCAGCAGCAGGTAAAAGATTTCTCAAAAAAGCTGAGCCCTTTAAAATTAGGTAACAGGGGTTCCCTGCCCGACTGAACGCGTGCGGGCAGGCAGGGATTCCCCTACGGGCTACGAAGCCGCTCCAACCGGGGCGGCTTTTTTGTTGCCGGATATTTGTCGCTCCAATATTCAGCGCAATTCCTTTTTTCTCATAACACCTCTTCTGGTGAGTGCTCAGTGATTAACTAACTAACGGCCTTTTTTTTGAGGATAGCAGACTTTTAAGTTCGAATGCTAAAATCCCATCATTATAAACATTAGAAATAAAAAAAGCGAGTTTCCCCGCTTCTAATGTTTTCACAACGGAATAATCCTTATTGTGAATGGCTTCAAATTGTATTCAAATATATTATATTGTCTGACAAAATCAAAATCATGAAAAAAGTTTTGGGGTTAGACTTGGGCACCACCTCTATTGGATGGGCATTAATTGAAGAAGCTGAACAGGAGAACGAACGTTCAAGGATCATTAAAGCTGGCGTTCGGGTTAATCCACTTACCGTTGATGAACAGCGAAACTTTGAACAAGGAAAATCGATTACCACCAATGCCGACCGCACCCTGAAACGTCAGATGCGCCGAAATCTTCAGCGTTACAAATTAAGGCGTAAACAATTATTACATATTCTTCGCTCGAATCACCTCATCACCGAAAAAACTGTTTTAGCCGAACATGGAAAGAACACTACGTTTCAACTTTGGGAATTACGGGCCAAAGCTGCACGCGAACAAATCACTTTAGATGATTTTGCTCGTGTACTGCTTACCATCAACAAAAAAAGAGGCTATAAAAGCAGTAGAAAGGCAAAAAACGAGGAAGAAGGCACTGCCTTCGATGGGATGGCCATCGCAAAAGCTCTCTACGATCAAAAGCTCACACCTGGTCAATACGCACTAAACTTCTTACGAGCAGGTGGAAAAGCAAATCCGGAATTTTATGCATCCGACCTCCGGAATGAATTTGATCGTATTTGGCAGTTTCAGAAGCAGTTTCATTCGGAACTCTCAGACGAATTGGCTGTAAAACTGCGCGGGATGAATGCAACTAGAACCAAAGAAATTCTAAAATCAGCCAAATTCCCTGCTTATGAGCCTGTAAACAAAGGCCGATTAGAAAAAAACATGGAGTTTTTGGAGCTACGCGTTAAAGGATTGACGCAAAAGCTCGAGCTTGATCAACTTTCCGAAGTAATCATCGAGTTAAATAAAGGGATGAGTAATACGAGTGGTTACTTAGGTGATATAAGCGACCGAAGCAAGGAATTGTATTTCAATAAACAAACTGTTGGGCAATATCTGTGGGAAGGATTAAAGAATGACAGACATTACAAAACACGAGGCCAAATATTTTACAGACAAGATTATCTTGACGAATTTGAAACTATTTGGGAAACCCAAGCCAAATACTACCCTCAACTCACACCTTCCTTAAAAGAAGAAATTCGGGATGTGGTAATTTTTTACCAACGCAAACTTAAATCGCAAAAAGGCCTAATTGCTTATTGTGAATTTGAAAGTAAACTTATTGAAGTATCGACTCCAACTGGCACAAAAAAAGTGGTGTCAGGTCCGCGTGTAATCCCACGTTCAGCCCCTTTATTCCAAGAATTCAAACTATTTCAACAAATCAACGGGATTCGTATCAAACCAAAAGGCTCTCGCACCGAATTGGCCTTAAGTGAAGACGACCGAATGGCATTATTTGAAGAATTGAATTGGTCAAAAAGCATGACTCCCGAAGCAGTACTCAAAAGGTTCGGTTATAAAAAAGAAGAAGCCTTTCTGAATTATAAAAGCATAGATGGAAATAGAACCAATGCAGCACTTCTTGAAGCCTATGAGAAAATCATGGAAAAAACTGGCCATGACATAGATTTAAGCAAATTGAGCATTGCTAATAAACTCGAAGCGATAGCCGCAGTATTCAAAGAAATAGGCATAAACACAGACATCCTCAATCACAACAGCAGCTTACCGAAAGAAGCGTACGAACAGCAGGCTTCGGTGCAGTTGTGGCATTTACTATACTCATTTGAGGGAGATGACAGCAAAAGTGGCAACGAAAAACTGAAAGCCAAACTGCATGAAAAATTCGGCTTTCCGGAAGAAGTTACGGCGATTATGGCTAATGTCACATTTTTGGATGATTATGGCTCATTGAGTGCGAAAGCCATTCGCAAACTCCTGCCGCACCTTATCGACGGAAAATTGTACAGTGAAGCCTGTGAGGCAGAAGGCTTCAGTCATTCACATGCCGAAACAGCCGAAGAACGCGACAACCGCCCCTTAAAGGACCAGATTGAGTTGCTACGTAAAAACAGCCTGCGAAATCCAGTGGTTGAAAAAATCCTCAACCAAATGATTCATGTGGTAAATGCCATCATAACCACCTACGGCAAACCCGACGAAGTGCGCATTGAAATGGCCCGTGAGTTGAAAAACAATGCCGAGCAACGCAAAGAAATGTTCGATGGCATGAATAAAACTCAGCGTGAACATGAGGAAATCAAGAAAAAATTGCAAAATGAATATGGGCTTGGTTACGTAAGCCGTAACGACATTATACGATACAAGCTATATCAAGAACTTCGACCAAGGGGATATAAAACGCTGTATTCGAATCAATATATCCCAGCTGAAAAACTATTCTCAAAGGAAATTGACATTGAACACATCATTCCTCAATCACGACAGTTCGACGATTCCTTTTCAAACAAGACTTTGGAATATCGCATGGTCAACGAAAAAAAGAGTAACAAAACCGCTTACGATTTCATTCTGGATGAAAAAGGCGAAGACGGTTTAAAACTATATGAGACTGAGGTGTATGATCTGTTTAAAGCGGGCGGTATTAATTACGCCAAAATGAACAAACTGCTACGCAAAGGAGATGCACTTAAAGATGGTTTTCTTAATCGTGAATTGGGTGATACCCGCTACATCAGCCGAAAAGCCCGCGAAATTTTACACGATGCAATCCGTATAACCAGCACCACCACCGGTAGTGTAACAAGTCGACTACGAAAAGACTGGCAGTTAGAAAATGTACTGCAAGAACTCAATTGGGACAAATACGACAAGTTGGGCCTTACCTATTATGAAGTTAATAAAGAAGGTAAACGACTTCCAAGGATTAAAGATTGGACCAAACGTAACGACCACCGACACCATGCCATGGATGCCATTACCGTGGCTTTCACCAAACCCAGCCACGTACAATACCTCAATAATTTAAATGCACGTTTGCAAGGCGATCGTGAAACAAATAGTATCAGAGGTATCGAACAAAAGGAATTGTACCAAACTACCGAAGGTAAACTCAAATTCAAGCCACCAATTCCTGTTGACGAATTTAGAAGAGAAGTAAAAGAAGTGTTAGAATCGATTTTAGTTTCTCACAAAGCCAAAAACAAGGTAGTAACTCGCAATATTAACAAATTCAAAACTGCTAATGGGGTTAAACAGCAGTTGGCCCTTACTCCACGTGGTCAGTTACACAACGAAACCATTTATGGAAGTGCGAGGCAGTATGTAACGAAAGAAGTTAAAGTAGGTGGCAATTTGGACGAGGCTACCATTTACCAAGTCTCTAAAAAGAGCTACCGGGAAGCATTGCTTGAACGCTTAAAGGCTTTTGAAAATGATCCCAAAAAGGCGTTTACCGGCAAGAACAGCCTCGATAAAAACCCCATTTGGCTCAATGAAGCGCATACCGAACAAATACCCGAAAAGGTAAAATTGGTAAGCCTCGAAACTATTTACACGATACGGAAAACGGTTGCTCCCGATTTAAATGTAGAAAAAGTAATCGACGCGCAGGCTAAACGGGTCCTCGAAAAACGCCTGGCCGAATTTGGAGGCGACCCGAAAAAGGCGTTTGTGAATTTAGACGAAAACCCCATTTACCTTGATGAGAAAAAAACCACCAAGCTGAAATCGGTAAAAATTACCGGTATTGCTAATGCTTCGGCCCTACGACCTTCCCACGACCATTTAGGTAATCTCCTTGTGAATGCGCAAGGTAAAGCCATTCACTCTAACTTCATCAATACAGGCAATAACCACCACATTGCTATTTATGAAGACGAAGCTGGTAATTGGCATGAGGAAGTAGTTTCCCACTTTGAAGCGGTGGAAAGGCTGAATCAAGGACAACAAATTATCAAACTCAAGAATGAAAACGGTTGGAAATTAGCAATGACATTAATGCAAAACGAAATGTTTCTTTTTCCAGAAGATGAATCAAATTCAAGCAATTCGCCTAACAGAAATGGCATTGAAGCTTCATTTTCAAGCCGATTGTTTAGGGTTCAGAAGTTATCATCAAAAGATTACAATTTCTTACATCATTTGGAAACTCAAGCACCAAATCAAAATAACAGTAATCTAGGGACACATAAGAGAATTAGAAATACAAATGGCCTTAAACCTTTGAAAAAAATAAGGCTCAATCACCTTGGCCATATTGAAAAAATTGATAATGATTAAAAGAACGCTCCATTTTGGTAATCCAGCTTACTTAAGCACCAAAAACGAACAATTGGTGATTCAGTATCCCGATGATCCAAAGCCATCGGCTACCGTTCCCATCGAAGACATTGGTATCGTCGTTTTGGAACATCCGCAGCTAACCATTACCAATGCTTTACTCGACAAACTCAATTTGGCTGGGGTAGCAGTGCTACATTGCAATGCTCAACATCTGCCAGTTGGCCTATTAATGCCTCTGAATGGCCATACCGAACAAAACGAACGGATTCGCAAACAACTCGATGCTTCGTTACCGCTCAAAAAAAATCTATGGCAACAAACCATCAAGCAGAAAATTCTTAACCAGGCGGCACTACTCCAGCAAAAAAATGTAAGCATCAAAAACATGTTGCATTGGGCGAAAGAAGTTAGCTCTGGCGACGCCATGAACCACGAAGCACGTGCAGCTGCTTATTATTGGCAGAATCTCTTTTACCCAAGAACATTTTTTAGGCAACAACAAGGCGATTCACCCAACAATATGCTCAATTATGGCTATGCCATTCTACGAGCCATTACTGCACGCGCTTTGGTAAGCAGTGGTATGCTGCCAGTTATCGGTATTCATCATGCCAATAAATACAACGCCTATTGCCTTGCCGATGACATCATGGAGCCCTACCGACCCATGGTTGACGCACTCGTTTGCGAGCTCACCGAGTTGCACGGTTTTGAAAAAGAACTAACCACTACCCTTAAAAAGGAATTATTAAAGATTCCTGTACTAGATGTGAAAATGAACGGGCAAATGAGCCCGTTGATGATTGCCATGAGCAGAACAACGGCCTCTTTGTACGACTGTTTTGCAGGAGACAGCCGAAAAATTCTCTACCCTGAACATGCCTTCAACTAGCTTCGAGAGGCTAAATCAATACCGCAATATGTGGGTACTTGTATTTTTCGACCTACCAACCAATACACGTAAAGAGCGCAGTATCGCCACCAAATTTCGCAAACACTTGCTCGACGACGGTTTTAATATGTTTCAGTTTTCGATTTACCTGCGCTTTTGCCCGAGTAAAGAAAATGTAGATGTGCACGTAAAACGAGTAAAACGAAAACTACCTAAAGAAGGTAAAGTAGGCATACTCCACATTACCGACAAACAATTTGGCATGATGGAATTGTTTAGTGGCATTGAAAAAACATCGCTCGAAAAACCCAGTCAACAGCTCGAATTATTTTAAGTAAGCAATGTTTTTTAATTCTAATTTTCGTTATAAAACACAAAAGACCAGGCGTTTAGGCCATGGTCTGGTGTGAATCAGTCCTGAAATTACAATTTTGAAAGCCATTCACAACAAAAGAATCA
>Ga0209278_1000149_pt1 | contig 88540 bp, 69 predicted proteins | sample JI81BgreenDNA_FD_187504 | JGI IMG/M metagenome (GOLD analysis project Ga0209278, IMG submission 187504) | Wastewater effluent complex algal communities from Wisconsin, to seasonally profile nutrient transformation and Carbon sequestration -... | ecosystem: Engineered > WWTP > Effluent > Algae... | reverse complement strand
AATGAAACTTGCAAAGAATTTATTGATTTTATGCAAGACCTCAATATTACCTTTGATGAATTAGGATTTAGCAGAGATTACGACAAACAAGCATTGTGTAATGATTTTATTTTGCAATATCCTGACTATGCAAAACTTACTCAAAAGAAGTTTACAAATTGGTTACACAAGTACGCCAAGTACACCGCAACCTTTGGAGAGGTGCAAAAAGCTGATGAATGGAGGGTACAGACACAAAAGCCACCTATACAGTTAATTAGGTTCAGAAAGGCAAAATAGCACCGAAAACAGCAAGTAACTAAAAATAGTAACAAAAAATCAAAAAGTAGTTAAAAAATTGATATTCAATGTTTTAACTATTATTTTAACATATTTTAACAAAAACCTGAGTAATGTAAAAAAACGCACTTTTTCAAGTCTTTAAGTCTTTTGGCTTGTAATCAACTGAAATACAGTAGGTTATAGAAGACTTATCGTAAAAACAAAAAAATACGGATAAGTCTTTAAGTCTTTAAGTCTTTTGGCTCAAAAACATAAAACACCAATAACTAAAAGATTTATTTTTTAACTAATTGATTTACAAGTATTTATTATTTAATAATAAAGATTTTAAGTAGGAAACTGTAATTTTTAGTAGCAGATAGAAGATTTAAAGACTTATAGGTATTTTTGATAAGTCTTCTATAACCTACTGTATTTCAGTTAATTACAAGCCAAAAGACTTAAAGACTTGAAAAAACGCACTTTTGTTGATTACTCATCTTTTTACTAACCAAAAAAGAAAAATAGGTACTATGAATACGCAAATAGCTAAACAAATTCCGATAGGGGAATTCATGCAAAAAATAGGATACCAGCCCGACACAGTAAAAGGTGTTTTTGTATGGTATCAAAGTCCCTTTGTGGCAAGCACCCAACAAACAGGGAGTTTTAGGGTAGATACCAGCCAAAATATTTGGTATGACTACAGCCAAAACAAAGGAGGAAAAATAATTGAATTGGTTATGCACCTGCAAAACTGTAATGTAAGTACAGCTTTGCAGCAGTTAGGAAACTTGTTTAATGCGAATGATATTTTTCTTTTTGCCCAGCAAACAAAGACAGCACCGCAACAGCAGCCTAACCACAACAAAATAATTATGAAAAAAGTAAAGCCCTTGACTAACAAGGCATTACTACAATATTTGGCAGAAAGACGAATAAGCCCCGAAGTAGCTACCAAATATCTTGTAGAGGCTTATTATTGTACGTACAAAAATAAAGACAAAAACTATTTTTCGGTAGGTTTTGCCAATGACAAAGGAGGCTACGAATTGCGAAACAGACTGTATAAAGCAGCCAGCAGCCCCAAAGCCATAACGACCATACAGGGCAGCAGCCAAAACAACAAAGGTGTATGTATCTTTGAGGGGTTTATGGACTTTCTAAGTTGCTTAGAGTATTACGGTACATTGACACCTAAATATGATTGTTTGGTACTCAATACAGTAGGGTTCGCAGCAGAGGCAACGGAACGGCTAAAAAACTATGAAAAGGTGTTTTGTTTTTTAGACAACGACACCGCAGGCACACAGGCATTTACAGCTTTGCAGCAGGCACACCCACGAGTAAGCAGCTTTTCGCAGCTTTACAAAAACTACAAAGACTTTAACGACTTTTGGCAGCACTACCAATAAAGCTAAAAGTTTGATTTTCAATAAACTACCAAATCATTTTTACAAAAACTAAATCTAAAAACTACCATGTATAATTTTGAAATTGAAATAGAAAAAAAGAAAGTTGTACCAACTTTGTATTACTACCCACTTTACAAACAAAACGCAGAGTTGCGATTTTATGGTAGGATAGTAATAAAAACTCTTAGGAGTTATCAATTTACCTTAAAACTTAAAGTTCCCAAAGAACACTACGACCCTGAAACCAAGTTATTTACAAGGAAGGTATATAACGATTATATCAAAAAAATTAACCAGCTTATCAAAAATATTTACTTAGAAAAGTATGCTGATGACATACAAAATAAGGAACTTGTCAATAAAATTTATCTTGATGTGATAAATGTACTTAGTAACAGAAAGGCACGCACCGAAAAAGAAAAACCTAAAAGTTTATTAAGTATCAATGATTTACTAGAGGCTTTTATCACTTCAATTTCTGAAAATAAAACCAAAGGGACTATAATTTGCTATAATACGTCTATTTTAAGAATTACAAACTATTGTAAAAAATATGGTATTGCCACCATTAACCAAGTGCCTAAAACAATACTTAATGACTTTATTAAGTTTTTGGAAGATTGTAATTACAAGCACAATACTATTAATCATTCATACTTATTTCTAAAATCTTTCCTAAAATATTGTTACCATAACCAGCACATCAATACAAATTTGTGCGAAAATCATAAAAGTAAATACATTACGCCAAAAGTACCTGATAAAATTAAACATCTTTCAAAAGAGGAAATAGGCAGGTTAGAAAAATTGGAAAATCTACCAAGCAAGGCGGAAACAGCTAAAGACCTTTTTTTGTTTCAGTATTATACAGGATTAAGTTATACAGATACACAAAACTTTGATATAGAAAAAGATACGGTTAAAAAAGACGGTATTATTTTCTTTTCAAGATTGCGAAACAAAAATAGTTTTAGGGTAAACAAAGTATATCAAAAAAATATACTCAATACTCAAGCATTAGCTATTTTGAAAAAATACGGTAATAAAGCCCCTCAAATTGATTTAAGTAACTATAACAGCCTTTTAAAAAAAGTAGCTAAAAAAGCCAATCTAAACCAGCCAATTAGCAGCCACGTAGCACGCAAAACAAAGGGCTATTTACTACTCAATGAAGGAGTGCCTATAGAAGTAGTACAAACTATTTTAGGGCATTCTGATTTAAAAACTACCCAAAGCTATTATGCCAGAGTAGATTTTGATTTGATACAAAAGTTTGTTAGTTAAGAACTCCACAAGATGACTATGTAAAACAGTCATCTTGTTTTATTTATGCTAAAATAATGTCCTTTGTTACGAATTTTAAACAATAATCTTTGTAAAACTCAAAATTGTCAAAACAATGAAATTTACAGAAACATTTAAAAAATTTATTGGTATGTTCCCTAATTTGAATGATTTACAAGTAGGAGAAGGAGTATATCAATTATCGGAAAATGACTTAGTGAAAATCCTATTACAAGTAGAGAAGATAGGAGTAAAAACAAAAGATGATTTAGTAGCTCGAGAAACTCAAAATTTGGGCATCAAAAAACTAAATTATGAAACAGAAGATGATTTAGAAGATGGTTCAGATAAAAGGCAAACCATAAAAGCAAAAACAAATAAACTGTATAACTATGAAACGGAAGACGATTTAGAAGATGATTTAGATTATTAACTTTTATTGTAATAGTTCCTAAACCACCCCAAAAGATGACTGTATATAAAAAACAGTCATCTTGTCTTTTTGCACCGCAGACAACAAAATTATATACCATACACACCAAAATTTACTATCTTTGACTATACAAAATTTAGCTATTATGACAGATAAATATATTAATCCGTTCACAGATTTTGGCTTTAAAAAGATTTTTGGCGAAGAAGCCAACAAAGATTTATTGCTTGACTTTATACAAACCCTATTGCCTGAAAAGAAAAATATTATCTCTATTAATTATCTCAAAACTGAAAAGTTAGGGCGTGCAGCCACCGAAAGAAAAGCCATTTTTGACCTATATTGTGAAAACGACAAAGGCGAAAAATTCATCGTAGAGTTGCAACGAGCAGAACAGGATTACTTCAAAGAAAGAAGTATTTACTATGCTACCTTTGCCATTCAAGAGCAAGCCCAAAAAGGCAAGTGGGATTATAATTGGCAGGGAGTTTACACCATTGCCATTATGGATTTTTCATTTACAAATAGTCCACACAACAACGTAAAAACACAAGTCATTTTATACGACGAAGAAAACAAAATGCTGTTTTCAGATAAGTTAAAGTTTGTCTATTTGGAGATGACAAAGTTTAATAAAAGCCTTGATGAATTAGACAGCCATTATGACAAGTGGCTTTATTTGCTCAAAAACTTAGCTTTTTTAGATGAAATACCTACCAAATTGCGAGATAAAGCCTTTCAAAAGGTTTTTCAAATAGCAGAAATAGCCAAGTACAACCCCAAAGAACGGCAGAACTACGAAAACAGCTTGAAGTATTATAGGGACATGGAAAACTCCTTAGATTTAAAGTATGCAAAGGGCTTACAAGAGGGAGAGCAAAACAAAACCTTAGAAATTGTCAAAAACTTTATTGTTATAGGTTTAGACAATGAAACTATAGCAAAAGGCACAGGGCTAAGTATTGCAGAAATAGAGGCAATTCGTAAGGAACTGAAATAAGTAAAATAAGACTGTTTAGCCCTAAACAGTCTTATTTGTTTACACGATAAACACCAAATAACAGTTTTACAGTTGCGAACCGAACCGCAAGTACATTACAGGCATAACACCAGCTTTGCAGTTGCAGCCCAAACCGCAGCAACATTATAGGCATTGCACCAGCTTTGCAGTTGCAGTCCAAACCGCAGCAACATTATAGGCATTGCACCAGCTTTGCAGTTGCGAACCAAACCGCAGCGACATTACAGGCATTCTACCAGCTTTGCAGTTGCGAACCAAACCGCAGCGACATTACAGGCATTGTACCAGCTTTGCAGTTGCGAACCAAACCGCAGGTACATTACAGGCATTGCACCAGCTTTGCAGTTGTAACCGAACCATAGCTACATTACAGGCATAGCACCAGCTTTGCAGTTGCAGTCCAAACCGCAGCAACATTATAGGCATTGCACCAGCTTTGCAGTTGCGAACCAAACCGCAGCGACATTACAGGCATTCTACCAGCTTTGCAGTTGCGAACCAAACCGCAGCGACATTACAGGCATTGTACCAGCTTTGCAGTTGCGAACCAAACCGCAGGTACATTACAGGCATTGCACCAGCTTTGCAGTTGTAACCGAACCATAGCTACATTACAGGCATAGCACCAGCTTTGCAGTTGTAACCGAACCATAGCTACATTACAGGCATTGCACCAGCTTTGCAGTTGCAGCCCGAACCGCAGGTACATTATAGGCATAACACCAGCTTTACAGTTGCGAACCGAACCATAGATACATTACAGGCATAACCAGCTTTGCAGTTGTAACCGAACCATAGGTACATTACAGGCATAGCACCAGCTTTACAGTTGCGAACCGAACCATAGGTACATTACAGGCATAACACCAGCTTTACAGTTGCGAACCGAACCATAGGTATATTACAGGCATAACACCAGCTTTACAGTTGCGAACCGAACCATAGGTATATTACAGGCATAGCACCAGCGTTGTAGCTACAGCCCGAACTAATCGTTAAAAAGTTAATTTGTAATTACAGTATGATACACAAGAACATTATTAGGCATAGCACCAGCTTTGCATCAACAAACAAACATCTAATTTCTTTTTTGCTTAGTAAAACAACAATGCTTACACTCATTTTATGTAAAATAACATTAAAAATCCTTTGATTTTATTTTGTGTTTATAAATCATAAATCTTACACTAAAAATTATAGGTTTTTATAGTAAGGGGAACTACTATTTAAAATGATTTGGAGGTGTTGAAGTTGTATATAGTGTTTAGAAATTTTAGTATAGTCTTATTATTTTAGTTATAAGTAATTGAAAACCATTTATTTACATAAATCATATACCACAAAAAAGCAAAATGTAATTACATTTTACGAACAGCGTGTGGCGGTGTTTTTCCCTCTTTTCTATCTTTTTTATTTTTTAAAAATACTTAAATAATTGATTATCAACTTATTAATAAAAAATATTTGATATTTCATTTAATAGTCGTTTTTATTTAATAAAAATCTTACATCATTTTAAGGAATTTTACACCAAAATAAGACTCATAAAATTGTCCTTTTCATTTTATGTATTAAAAACTAAGTTTGTTATATCATTAAAATTTTACAGCTATGCAAATAGACTATAATATTCGTTCTAACTATCCAAGTACAGAAAAACTAAATACTGCTTTTCGTTATTGGCAAGAGCAAACATCTACAAGAGAGGTGATAAGAGGAGAGATATTTTTAAATAACATTCTTGATGATTATTTTGCTAATACAAGCACCACCGCCAACGTAGTACAAACAGCTATTATGACATCAACTAAGGAAAAGAAAAAAGAATTAGATGTTATACACAAGGAGGCAAACAAACACTACGAACATAGACAGTTTTGGAAAGATGTAAACAAAGAACTGGAAAGGAAACAAAGGCAGTGCATAGAAAAGTTTAAAAGGCTTTTTGATACTATTCATCATCACACAATATACTCCTAATGAAAACACTAAAATATTTAACCCCTGAAAATGCTAAACGTTTGGCAGATTTAGCTGAAGCAAGAGGCAAAAAAATTGATGAATTATTGAATGAAATTTTTGGTAATTTTATCAATAAACCTAATCATTTAGGTATAAGTATTATTCAACTACTTGATGACAAACAGAAAGTATTGAATAAAATTGAAAAAGCCCAAGCAGAAAAATTACAGTACGCACAGGAGGCAGCAATGAATAAAAGCAGCTATGAAGAAACGGTAAAACTTTGGGAAACTGTTCACAATGAAAGTCTTTTATCTCAAAAAAATATAGCAGAAAGTAAAGAGGCAATAGATAAATTCTTTGAGAGTGACGAGGAAAAAGCAGAGGATTACTAAAATAAGACGTTTTTTGCAGCCATTTGAAAATAAATTGCCCTAAATATGTCCTTTAATTTACTAAATAGGTTCAGTACATTGTTGTTTATTTAATTCGTAAAAACAGCAATTTTTAACCTAAATTGTTCCTTTTTGGTTAAAAATTGCTATAAAAATGTCCTTTACTATTTGATATATTATTACTTGTTTTGTGTGCCAAGTTCATTAGTGTATTTGACTTAGTAGTACATTTTCAATGTATTGCTAAGTCATTAAAAAAAAATAGTTATGACAGAGAAACGTAGTCGCACCGAAAAAATAAAAAGGCTTGCATCTTTGGGAATTAGCAAAGATGAAATAACTATTAGCCTACAAAAAAGCAAAACAGACGAACAGGTATATACACAAGGAAGAATAGAAAGTATATCTCAAGGTATGTCTTATCTAAAAAACTCAAATACGGTTTTAGGCATAGTTTTTTTTATCTTGTTATTAAGATTAGCACCGATAACAGAATATGTTTACAAATATCTAAAAAAGTAAAAATGTATAGAGGGGGTAGATTTAGAAAACATCGTAATTTTTTACGGTGTTTTTTTATTGTCTTTAGATAAACCTAATTTTAAATAATAATTACAATATAAAAATAATACAATTTTATTTAATACGATATTTTTATTATTTAATATAATTATTATCTTAAAAAGGCTAAAAACTGTTTTAAATACTATAAAGTAACTTTTTATATCTTGTTTTAATTAAAAAATACATATTTTTTGTAATTTTTCACTATTTTATTAACTAAAAAAAGAAATTTTACAGTAAAAGCAAGTTATTTTAAATAAATACAAAATATCAATAAAAATAATTAAAAACTACAATATTAGAATAGTTATATTTTTAGCTTACTCAAAAATAGATTATCTTTTATTAGTTGTTTTTTATATAAAAATTAAAATTTATCACATTTTATTTACTATTATTAATATAACTTTTTTAATACTGTTTTTAATTTTAATATAAAAATATTTATATGCAATAATTTTTATTAAATACAACTAATTGGTTATCAATTAATTATGATTGTATTTTATTTTTTAATAGGCACAAAAAAAATCTAAATACTTAGATTTAGATGCTTATTTTGCAGAGAGTAGGGGATTCGAACCCCTGATACCCTTTTGAGGTATATACACTTTCCAGGCGTACTCCTTCAACCACTCGGACAACTCTCTGTATCTGACTACAAAAGTAGGTAGTCTTTTAGAATATTACAATAAGAAATCAAAAAATAAAAGAGGCTACAAAACTGTAGCCTCTTTGTTCATTATTTGATTCTGTTCAATTTGATATTTTCTACAGGGTCTATAACCATAGGCACTTTCTCTACGACTACCGCACTACTATCCAAACCAAACCACTCGTCTTCTGTGGTTGTATAGCCTTTTATCCAGAAGTAGGTATCCATGATAAATTGGTCATTTGGCGGAAATTCGTTTTCATACGAAAGGAATTTTTCTAAAACCACAAACTTAAAGTCGCCTGTAATATTTTGTTCTCTTAACGAAGTATAACGGCTCGTAATATCTACTTCTTTGTTGCGTGCCATTTCCTCGATGACCTTGCGGAAGAACAAGTTGATACGCAACTCTACCCTGAAACCTAAACGGAAAGTAATCCGATAAACGTCATTTTCGGCTAAAGTATGCACTTTATATTCCATTGTATAAGGCTCATCGGTTGTATCTACGTGGATAAACCAATAAATATCTGCACGTTTGGGGTTTTGTTCAAAGATAGAATATAAAACTTTGTTTTCTATTTCGTCCCCTCTGTCTGCTCCTGTGAGATAAACTAAGTGCGTAGAATAGCGTGGTACGGTCATGTCGCCACTCAAAACTTTGAGAGGTTCTACAAATCTGTCTAATTTTACGTATTCTGTCATGCTGCGTTTAATTTCATTGGCACGTAACCAAACGTACATCACAAACGAAATAGAAAAGACTAAGAGTAAAGATACCCAACCGCCATGTGCAAATTTTACCAAATTGGCTATCATAAAAGACCCCTCAATCAAGATGTAAATACTTATAAAACCAACTACTAAGCCAACAGCCATACCTTTGCGGTAAATTAAGTAGAAAGCCAATAAAATAGTGGTCATCATCATAGTCAGCGTAATAGCCAAACCGTAGGCTGCTTCCATGTTAGACGACTCTTGGAAATAAAACAATATACCAATACAACCCATCCACAAGAGGCGGTTTACACTTGGCACATAGAGTTGTCCTTTCATGTTACTTGGGAACAATAACTGTACTTTAGGCCATAAATTCAGGCGTACAGCCTCACTAATCAAGGTAAATGAACCTGAAATAAGGGCTTGGCTCGCAATAATGGCTGCGGTAGTTGCCACTGTAATACCAATAAACAAAAACCAGTCGGGCATGATAGAGTAAAACGGATTTGCTCCACTCAAACGACTACCTTCGTGTGCCATACACCATGCACCTTGTCCTAAGTAGTTGAGAATGAGGGCAGATTTTACGAAAATCCAACTGATACGAATATTACCTTTTCCGCAGTGTCCTAAGTCTGAATACAAGGCTTCTGCTCCTGTGGTACACAAGAAAACAGCACCTAAAAACCAAAAACCACCAGGATATTCTACCAATAATTGGTAGGCATAGTAAGGGTTAAAGGCTTTGAGAATTTCGGGGTGTAATTGTAGGTTGATAATCCCTAAAACTGTGAGCATACTGAACCAAATCATCATTAAAGGACCAAAAGCCTTACCTACTACAGATGTCCCGAAACTTTGCATAATGAAAATCAGGCAAAGAATGGCGGTAATAATTGGAATGGTTTTGATGTCGGGGTACACTAACCGCAAACCTTCTATGGCAGAGGCTACAGACAAGGGGGGCGTAATCACGCCGTCTGCTAACAGAGCACTACCGCCTAAAATGGCAGGCACAACCAACCATTTTGCTCTACGGCGTACTAAGGCGTAGAGTGAAAAAATGCCACCTTCGCCGTTGTTATCGGCATTGAGTGTAAGCAATACGTATTTGATTGTTGTTTGTAAGGTCAATGTCCAAATGATACATGATAAACCGCCGTACACTAAGGTAGAGTTGATAGGGGCATCGCCAATGATAGCCTTTAATACGTACAAAGGCGAAGTACCAATATCACCGTAAATAATCCCTAATGTTACCAACAAACCACCAATAGAAATTTTATTGTGGTCATTATGTGAGTTGCCCATATTTCGTAATAGTAATGTAGAAATTTGTCAAATGTATAAAAAAAACATTCACTTAGACAAAATACACCTACTAACTTTTAGGTTTTACGCCTAAACAAAGGCAAGGCTACAAAAAATTACATTTACTTTGAAACTCAAAGAACTTTTTTATATTTTTAACGTAGAGATTACTATTCACATTAGCCCCTTTTTTTATGTCTTCATCTTCTTTATTAGATTCTCACGAACAAACAAGAGAACAATCCACTCGTCATACATCTTTGGCGGACAGCCCTCTTTGGCAAGATGCTATTTATTTGACAGGTTTGGCGTTTATTACAATAGGTTGTTTGGTGTTATTTTTTTCAGGAAACGACCAGCCCAGTCGTGGCGATATGTTTTCAGAGGCTTTTTTTATCAATTACGGTTTGGCTGCTACCTATTTGGTGGTGATGAAACTGAAAGGTAAGTTTTGGGGTTTCCCGCCACAACGCTATTGGTTGCTGTGGTTGGTTTTGGCTTTTATTAGTTGTTTTACGTTGAATAGAACTTGCACCATTTTCCAAACTTCTACAGATTGGTTTACAGTGTATTTGTGTATTACTACCTTTTCGTTCATAGCCTATCCTTTTGCAACTTCTACTAATAAATTGACCCAAAATATTATTTATGTTTTATTAGGGGCAAGTTGGCTTACTTCTTTGTATTTCTCTATTTATTTATTGCCTATTTCTGCGGTGTCTTTGGTGTTGTGTTGGTTTTTTGGCATTTCTCTACACGCCATTGTACCTGCTTTGATGCTTATTACTTTGACGGTGATTATTTGGCGAACTTATGACCAAAACCGCAAAAGTTTTAATGTAATGTTAGTGGGAATGGGCTTGCCGTTGGCTGTTGCTATTGGTTTTGCTTTGATGTATGCCCAAGTTTACAGTAAAATAGAAAATTTAGCCCAAAAAGCCAATACGACTAACCAAGATTTGCCTATTTGGGTTACGGTGAGCCAACATTTGCCGAATGACTGGTTGATGAACCGCATTATTAAGTCAGATATTGTTTATCAAACGGTTCACAATGATTTGTGGCGTATGTCCCGCAGTGTTTTTGATGAACAAAAAGAACACGACCCTTTGGTAGTAATAGGAAGTTTGTTTACTAAAAAATCTGTATTGGAAACAGAAGATAGAATACAAATTTTGAGTACACGCCACGACCTACGCCATTATTCCCATGAAAAACTTTGGTCGGGCAAAGATTTGGTTACGCATAGTATATTGACTGAAGCCAAGTTGTTTCCACAATTTCGTTTTGCTTATACTGAAAAGACATTGGAAATTAAAAATACAGTAGGCAAATATGCTCGCAGTGAACAACAAGAGGCTCTTTATACGTTTCACTTGCCCGAAGGTGCGGTAATCACGTCTTTGTCTTTGTGGGTAAATGGCAAAGAAGAAACGGCTTACCTCACCACCAAACAAAAGGCGGACAGTGCGTATCGTGCTATTGTGGGGGTAGAACGTAGAGACCCGTCTGTGGTGCATTGGCAAGAAGGCAACAGTGTAACGGTGCGGGTGTTTCCTTGTACGCCCCAAGAAATGCGGAAGTTTAAAATCGGTGTAACAGCCCCGCTACAATGGCAAGCAGGACAACTGACGTACCAAAACATTCGTTTTGAGGGAACACCCGCCACACCACAAACGCAAGAAACAGTAAAAGTAAGTACAGATAGCCCTGTGGAATTTATAGAAAATCCGTTTAAGGCAGAAACTTTCCCTTTGCAGCACGAAGGTGGTTATTCGGCAGATTGGCAGTTGGTCATAAAAGATGTGCCTTTGTCTGTGGCTACTTTTAGTTTTCAAGGAAAAAACTACCAAGTGCAACCGTATCAACCTGTTTATGAAAGTTTTAGTCCTGAAAATATTTATTTAGATGTAAATAAAAATTGGACAAAAGACGAATTTCAAACGGCTTTGCGTTTGTTTAAAGACAAAAAAGTGTATGTTTTTACAGAACAACTAACAGCCCTTACGCCTGCTAACGAACAGCAACTATTTGAAGAATTATCGGCATTGGAATTTACTATTTTTCCTTTGTATCAAATTGCAGCACCTTCACAAAGTTTGTTGGTAAGTAAAAGTACGACAGCTTGCCCTTATTTGGCAGACTTAAAATACACAGAATACAGTGCTAAACTGAAAAATTGGTTGCAAAACAAACCTACTTTGCGTATTTTTAATTTGACCCAAAACAGCGAAAATTTTGCCCCTTACCTCAAAAGTTTGAGAGAATTTCGCACTTTTTTATATGCTCAAGGCACTGTGGCGGACTTACAGCAATTTACCCAAGCAAAACAATTTATCAAAAACAGCGAAAATGACCAAAAAGTAGTGCTGCACAATGCCAATATGTGTATTCAACTCACGAACACAACCAGCACACAAAATGCCCCCGACCATTTGTTACGTCTTTTTGCGTACAATGACATTATGCGGCGAATTGGTGGCGACTTTTTCCGCAATGACTTTATTCGTGAGGACTTAGTAAATATTGCAGCTACGGCAAATGTCGTTTCGCCTGTGTCGAGTTTGATTGTCTTAGAAAAGCAAGAGGACTACGATAGATTTGACATTAAAAAAAGCAAAAATAGCTTGCAAAATGCCTCACACAAATCTTCTGGGGCAGTACCCGAACCGCATGAATGGCTGCTGATGGGACTTGTGGTGGCTGTGGTGTTGGTGCTTTGGTGGAAAAAGTAAGGCATTTGTAAAAAGTGAATTAAATATTTTTAATCATTTGATAATCAATAAACTGTATTCATTAAAGGCTCGATGAGGCAAAATATTTATAGAAAAGTTAAGCCTCAAGTTCTTCTAAGTACCATAGGCACGATATATCTCGTACCTATGGTACTAAAAAACACTTACTTAGACTAACAAACAGGGAAATTTAATAACAACTACAAATCACACAATGATACACGGAAATATTATTTCTACAAAATCATAGTAATAGCTAACAAGCAAATTTTTTACAAATAAATATGCCAAAAAAACCTTGCATACTTTGATGTAAGATATATTGTATTTTTTACACTTTTAAACACTTTAGTAGCCCCCAGAAAAACTTTTTTAGATGTAAAAAACTCATAATCAAATACTTATTAAAAAAAAAGTATAAGGCGTTAAAATTAAGTAGCTTGTTTTGTTGGAAAATGGAAAAAAAAAATTACTTTTAAGAGTGGTTTTATTGTCTTTTGCACGATAATTTCTATACAAACTAACAACTATCTAAATTATCTATCGATATCCTTTACACTGCCTGAACTGTGAAAGTTAGAGATGCCTTCATTTCTTATGGGAGAAAAGATAGCAAGCAATTTGCTATCGAGTTGCACCGCCGTATGACTGCGGAAGGCTATGACGTTTGGTTTGACCAAGAAGACATACCGTTGGGTGTAGACTTTCAGGAACAAATCTACGAAGGTATCGAGCAAGCACACACATTTATTTTCATCATTGCCCCGCACTCTGTCCGTTCAGAATACTGTTTAAAAGAAGTCGTACACGCCGTTAAGCTCAACAAAAGAATTATTCCTTTGTTGCACATCATGCCTGCGGGAGATGATTACAAGTTGATGCACCCGACCATAGAAAAACTGAATTGGATTTATTTTCAGGAGGGTGTCAATGAATACGAAAAATCGTATCAAGGTTTAACAGGCTTACTCAATGCACACAAGGCTTATGTAAGCAAACATACAGAAATTTTATTGCGTGCCTTAGAATGGCAAAAAAACTTGCGTGCCACGAACTATTTATTAGTAGGAAAGGAAAGACAAGAAGCCGAAGAATGGTTAGATACGACTTTTAAGGGAGAACAAGCCCCTTGTACGCCATCAGATTTGCATTGTGAATATATTGTGGAGGCGAAGAAAAACGCCAACAACTTAATGTCTGATGTCTATTTTTCTTATGCCTCTGTAGATAGAGAAAATAGAATTAACGTACAAAAAGCCCTTACTCGTTATAATATTTCGTCTTGGACACACAAAGGCGAACTCAAATACGGTGATGTATTGGATAAAGCCTTAGCCACAGGCATAGAACAAGCCGACAATATTATTTTCTTTTTGTCGCCAGATAGTATTCAAAGTAAGACTTGCTTGTTGGAAATTGGCTACGCTGCCGAATTGCACAAACGTATTATTGTATTGCAAACGCAGCCTGTAGAAAGTAAAGATTTACCTTTAGAACTAAGAGGTGTGTCTTTATTGGAGTTTTCGGCAGATATTGCTTCAAAACCTGCTACTTTTGCCGAAGCTATAGAAAGTTTGTTGGTAGAAATTAGTAGAGATAAAAGATATTACGAACAACATAAAATGTTTTTGGTACAAGCTCTACGTTGGGAACGGCAAAACCGCAACCAAAGTATCTTGTTACGTGGCTATAACCTCGACCAAGCCAAAACATGGTTGAAATTGGGTAAACAACACCCTCTCAACACACCTACCAAATTACATGAAGAATTTATAGATGAAAGTGATGCAAAAAGCACCCAACTTTCTACTGAAGTTTTTGTTTCTTACTCACGTACAGACGCAGATTTTGCCCGAAAACTAAACCAAGAGTTACAATTTCATGGTAAAACAACATGGTTTGACCAAGAAAGTATAGCTTCAGGGGCAGATTTTCAGAAGGAAATTTACAAAGGTATCGAGGGGGCAGATAACTTTATGTTCATCTTGTCGCCGCAAGCTGTCAATTCTCCGTATTGTGCAGACGAGGTGGAGTATGCACAAAAACTGAATAAAAGGTTTGTTACTTTATTATACAGAGATGTAGAAACCAAAAGTTTACACAATGCCTTAGCCTCGGTACAATGGATAAATTTTAAGCCAGATACTGCCGATTTTCATACGGCTTTCAGTGAGTTAATTCGTACCTTAGAAATAGACAGAGAGTACGTACAAAACCATACTAAATGGTCTTTGCGGGCTATGGAGTGGGAAAACAACCAACGTGATGAGGCTTTGTTGTTGCGGGGGAGTGAATTGTCCGTAGCAGATTTGTGGTTAGACCAAGCTCTGAAAACAGCCAAGCAACCCAGCCCAAGTGCCTTGCAACAAGAGTACATACGCAAAAGTAAAGAAGCCAGCGAAGCAGCCGTATTAGCCGAAAAACGCAAAACTCGTATGCTACAGGCAGCCTTGTTTGTGGCTTTGTTGATGTTGTTGGGTGCTATGGTAGCTGGTTTTTATGCGTACCGCCAAAGTTTATTGGCAGAAAAAGAGGCAGAAAGAGCTTTGAAACAACAAAAAATAGCTATTGCCAATGCGGATAAAGCCAAAGAAGCACAAAAAAGGGCGGAGTTAGAAAAAATAAAGGCGTTGGAGCAAGAAAGAATTGCCAATGAAGAAAAAATAAAAGCCGAAGATGCCAAAGAAAGAGCCGAAATAGAAAAAAATAGGGCTATTCGTGCCGAACAAATAGCCAGAGAACAAACGCAACAAGCTATTGTGGCTAAAGAGCAAGCAGAAACTTCGCGAAATGAGGCGGTACAAGCCCAAAAAATAGCCGAACAGAAAACACAAGAAGCCGAAGATGCCAATAAAAAAACAGAGGCTGCTAACTTGTCTGCCAATTTCCAACTCTACCGTTTCAATGCCAAAGAGTTTGCTGTAAAGGCGGTGGAGCAAGAAAACGACACTTTAGGAGCTATGTTAGCCCTTACTGCCTACGACTTAAGTACAAAAGCCTACGATTTAGTAAAACAACCTCGTCAATATGAAGCAGAAATTACGGAGGCTTTGCAAGAGGCTTCACTGCGTTTTGATAAGTCTAAGGGAATTTTGCAAAAAGGAGAGGTTTGGGGAATGTCTTGGGACTATGCTGGCGACAAAATGGCGTACAGTGATACGATTGGGCGGTTGATTATCAGTAAGTTAGTAGATGCGGACAATGTAAATTTTCCAAAAATCAAGAAAATTAACACCTTGAAAATACCGAAAACCGAAAACTTGGTAAGAACTCTTGCTTTTAATCCTAAAAACAGCAGTGAAATTGTTTTTGGTACATCTGACGGCAATGTGATGCAGATTACGGTAAAAGATGGAAAAATCACAAAATTGTATAACCATAATACGCAAAGTGTATTGGCTGTGGCGTACAATGCAAAAAGTAACTGGTTGGTTTCCACGTCTTTAGACAAAAATACATCTATTACAGTTTGGGATATTGCAGGTAAAAAAGTAGTTAAAAATGTAGCTACAGATTATCCGATTGGAGCATTTATATTGCACCAACAATATTTTATTGGGGCAGACAAAGGCGGAAATATTGTTTTTTGGGACATGAGCAATATAGAAAAACAACCTTCTATTATCTATCGCCGTTATGCAAGTCCGTTTTACAGTATCGCCTACAGTGATAAGGGTAAACACTTGGTAGCTGGTAACAGCAGAGGCGAAGTGTTGTATTTTCAGTTCAATCCTGCGAATTATCACGCAGGCGTTTCACCGAATTTAGAGGCTCAAATCTTTACCAAAAAACATTTGGGCGTGGTAGCAGCTACATCATTTTCACAAGATGGCAATAACATGGCTTCCGCAGGTTTGGACGGAATTGTGATGTTGTGGGATTTGAAAAAGATAGAAAAAGGCAAAATAGACCGTATCGTACCTGTACGTATGGACAGCCAAAACCAAAAAGTTTTCTCTGTAGCTTTTGACCAACATGGCAAGCACGTAATTTTCGGCGGTTTAAACCAACTGCATATTCGCCCCATTAACATAGACCAACTGTACCAAAAACTAAGAGGCAGGCTAGAAAGTACAGAGTTAGCCGAAACACAATGGACGTACTTTAAACGTGGTGATTTGGAGAAACCACAAAGAACTGTAAATAATAAATAATATTAATTTGTAATTAATTGATATGCAATTAGTTGTATTTATTTTCTTTGTATTAATTGACTTGATTATCTCCTTATTTCAAAAAAAAGATTGGTGATGATTCAGTCCTTTGCTCACGGAAAAAATTTCTATAAAGAAAAATCTGAAACAACCTTTATGTTTTCCTTGCTAAAGTAGCTACCTTTGTGCCTCAAAATCTAAGACATGAGTATTACTAAACTTTCTATAGTTATACCTGCATATAATGAAAGTCAAACAATTCACCTCATATTAAATAAAGTAAGGGCTGTTCAGTTAGTCAATAATATTGAAAAAGAGGTTATAATCGTTAATGACTGTTCAAAAGACAATACAGAACAGGCTATTTTGAACTACCAACAACAACACCCCGACTTGAATATACAGTACTACAAACACGAAGTAAATCAAGGCAAAGGGGCAGCATTACATACAGGCATTCAGAAAGCTACAGGCGAATATCTTATCATTCAAGATGCGGATTTGGAGTATGACCCCGAAGAATACAATGAATTGTTAGCACCTATTTTGAAGGGGTTTGCAGACGTAGTGTATGGCTCAAGATTTATGGGGGGTAAACCACATAGGGTTTTGTTTTTTTGGCATTCCATTGGTAATCATATACTTACGTTTATTTCTAATATGATGACAGACCTGAACCTTACGGATATGGAAACTTGTTACAAGTTATTCAGAACAGAAATGGTGCAGGCTTTACGCCTCAAAGAAAAAAGATTTGGGTTTGAACCAGAAGTAACCGCCAAAATTTCACGTATTCCCAATGTTAGGATTTATGAAGTAGGTATTTCTTATTATGGTAGAACCTACGCAGAAGGCAAAAAAATAGGGTGGAAAGATGGTGTACGTGCTATTTATTGTATGTTAAAATACAATATTTGGTCTAAGTAAAACCAATATGCTAATTATAAGTTATACAATCACTAATTCAGTTTATAACATAGCCTTTAGCCTGTTTTGATGCAGTCTAAAGGCTGTGTTACAAATAAACTTTTTGTTTGAGCAAGAAAACTGCTAGACTATATCTTAATTACTTTTTAGTAAAAACTATGGCAGAAAAATTACCAATTATGGAGGCATTTTACACCTTGCAAGGCGAAGGAGCTTACCAAGGGAGTGCAGCCTATTTTATTCGTTTGGGTGGCTGTGATGTAGGTTGTCATTGGTGTGATGTCAAAGAATCTTGGGACGCAGCCCAACACTCACAACGCACTATAGAAGAAATTGTAGAGGGGGCTTTGCAATACCCTGCACGCATGGCGGTAATTACAGGCGGTGAGCCACTGATGTATGACCTTACGGCACTTACAACGGTACTACGCCAAGCAGGTTTTCGGACACACTTAGAAACTTCGGGTGCGTATCCCCTAACAGGTACGTGGGATTGGGTGTGTTTTTCTCCTAAAAAATTTAAAAACCCTACCAAAGACTTTGGCAAAGCTGCCCAAGAACTAAAAGTAATTGTCTATAACAAAAGTGATTTTACATGGGCAGAGCAGTTTGCAGCCCAAGTGCCTACGACTTGTGAGCTACTCCTACAACCAGAATGGAGTAAGTCTAATGACCTTTTAGCTCAAATTATAGAGTACGTGAAGTCAAATCCTAAATGGAAAGTTTCTTTGCAGACCCATAAATACATGGATATTCCCTAAATCTTGCTTGTATAAAGTGGTTAAGGCAGGATTATTAATTAACGTACATAGTTATAAAAGTTTGTTGATAGCAACAGCATAAAGCTAACATTTCTCCAAGAAATGTTAGCTTTTTATTTTCCCTATCAATTCTTTTGACATCACTAAAAAAACTAAAAAAAATTAGGGTCTGTTTATGGAAATCTGCAAGTGGCTACATCTTACTATCAAATAAAAAAAACAGACTAAGTTTATGAAAACCCTTCATGCAATTATTTTGGCAGTATTCTTTAGCACTTGTTTCCAACAAGTAGCCTTTACACAAGAAACAGATGCGTATGGTTACAATATGCAATCTCTACGCCCTATTCACCATGACGACCAATTTTTCCGCAAATCTCTATGGTTGCGTTTAGACCTTAAAGAAAAGCAAAACAAGGCGTTGATGGCAAAGAACAATGAAATTACCAAAGTCATTATAGAGGCAGTAAAAGCTGGTATTTTAAGACCTTTTAACAATGACTCTTTAGCTACGAGAATGTCGCAAGAGCAGTTTTTGCAAAATATTACTATTCCTAATTCTTCTATAGATGATGAAGATATGTTAATAGGCATGACAGAAGATGGCGAAGACCCTTGGGGTACAGAAGAAAACACAAATACTACGAGTGCAGCAGCAGCTATGGAGTATTTCCCCAAAGATTTCACGATTTTGGAGTTAAAAGAAGACTTGATTTTTGACAAAAAAAGGGCTAAAATGTATCATGATATTCAGGCTATTTCTATCTACTTGCCTGCGGAAAAAAACCCAACGGGTATAGAAAAATTGATTGCATCTTTTAGTTACAAAGAATTGGTAGAAAATGTGTTTAGAGATAATCCCGATGCCGTATGGTTCAACAACCAAAACCCCAAAGAACACCGCAATTTGGAAGAAGCCTTTGAACTAAGATTATTTGCAGGACACCTCACCAAATTTGCTAACAGCGAGGACAACATGGTAGAAGACATTTACGGTTCGGGTAAATCTGCCCTTGTGATGTCCCAACAATTAGAACATGGTTTGGTAGAGTACGAAAGTGAGTTGTGGGAAAACTAAAATAATTCAACCTATAAGGCTTCAAACACCTTATAGGTTTTTTATTATCACTTCAACAAAGCCTGTGCCTTCTGAAAATCCGCACAAGTAACTCCCTGTGAAGCTATAGCTTCTATATTGCCCAGAAACATTATGCGTAGTGGCACACCATTGTAGTTTTTATTTTTATATAGGTCATAAATAGCTTTGGCTTTGTCAAACCTCCCTGCGTACAGATACGCCGTAGCTAATGGCACTTGTGCGTCTAGACGGTCAATGTCATACGTTAAGGCTTTTTTACTCAAAGTTTCGGCTTCTGCAAAATTCTTCTCAAAGTTTCTGTAATTGGCTATAGAAATATACAAAGCAGCCAGTACACTCCGCAAAGACTCATCACTTGTGAGGCTGTGAGCTTTTTCATAAAGGCGTATGGCTACGGCTTGGTTGCGTGTAATTTCATTGGCAAACGTAGCATCTTCAGCTTTTTGCTGGAACAGTTTACCATATTTGTAAAAATCCTCTTGCGTAGTCATTCGTTGCAGCAAAGAGTCGTACATGGTGTTTAAACTCTCCAAATTGGCGGTAGAGTCAGACTGATTGGTAGATTTTTGTAATCTATTCGCAAAAAAATCTATAAAGCTCAATATTTCTTCGTTGGTAGCAAGTTTCAAGCCTACTAAGTTTTGCCCTGTAATTTTTTCTCCCAAACGGCTTTGTACCGAAGCCAAACCCAATTTGGCACGTATCAATAGTTGCGGATTTAGGTCAGACAACTTCGTAATAGCCGTATCTTGTAATAAATTCAAGCCTCTTTGGTACAGTTTTTTTGCATTTTCCAGTCTTTTTTGCTCTTTGGCTTGGCGTTTAGCAGAGTATAATTCTTGAATACTATTGATGTAGTCTTTTACAAAGCTTGTCTTGTCTATCAGTAACTCCTCTGTGTTGTCATTGCTGTAATTTTCTGTATAAAATTCGGCAGAGGCAATAAGTTCTTTGGGCGAAGTTTGTGCAAGAAATTCATCAAATTCTATTCCTACCCCAACTCTTGCCAACTCCGCCAAACTGAACTTGGCAACTCTATCTGCCTTCAAAAACTCTGCCCAGTCTGCATACCAAATTTTAGCTTTGCCCTCTGATACAGTCAATACGGCTTTTCCATCTATGGAAAACATAGCACTATTCACAGCTCCATCATGTTTGAATACTTGGTTTTCTTCGCCATAAATTTCCCAAAGTCTGGCGGTTCTGTCCAAACTTGCTGTTAGTACCTGCCGATTATCAGGCGAAAAAGCTACTTTGGTAATGCTTTCGGTATGTCCTTTGAAACTCTGTAGTAAATTTCCTCTAAAATCCCACAATTTGGCGGTGGCATCTTGGCTACCACTCAGTAAGTATTTGCCATCAGAAGATACATCTACCGAAAAAATACTACCGTCATGTCCTTTCCATTGCTGCACGACTTTCCCATTAAAATCTACTTGGCGAATCGTATTGTCCAAACCGCCAATGATTAAAGACTTACCATCAGGCATGAAAGTCATAGCTACTGCCCAGTTAGCAGCACCTAAAGGTACAAAATTGAGTTTTGAACCATCTACAGACCATACCCGAATGTTTTTTTCATAGTTGGCGGCTGCTATGTATTTACTATCTGGCGAAAAACATACGGCTGTAATAGCTTCATTAGGTGGTACTTCAAAGTTTTGAATAATCTTACCTTTTGCATCTAATAAGTAAAGTCTTGTATCCGAAGAAGTTACCAAAATATACTCGTTGTTAGGCGAAGTTTGTATAGAGGTTACTTCTTTCAAATCATTGAATAATTGAGGTTTGTTGTTGTTTGCCCAAGCATATAAACCTGTTTGCTCTTCTACCGAAATGATGATGGGTGTACCTGTCAAACTATTCAAGACTTCTTGCCAATTTGTATAAGGTATGTTTTTTAAGCCCTTTAAGAATAAGGGGTGAAAAATGGCTTTTTGCATACTAACTTCTTCACTATGAAAATTTTGTATGCTATTTCCTCTTAAATCTACAATTTGTGCAATATCATCTGCACAAGCTGTATAAAGGTAGTTGCAGTCTGATGAAAAAGTCATGTCTTTCACACCAGCTTTATACATGGTAAAGTTTTTCACTACTTCCCCTCGTAAATTCCACACTTTTACCGTATTGTCATTGCTACCTGTGGCTATGAGTTTTTGGTCTGGAGAAAATGCTACTGCCGAAATATGATGGGCATGTCCCTTAAAAGTTTGTAGTTCATTGCCTTTTAAGTCCCAAATCCGAGCTACATAGTCTTGTCCGCCTGTTAAAATGTACTTTTCGTCTGGCGAAAAAGCTATATCATAAAAAAGCCCGATATCATCACCTCCAATGACAATCATATTATTTTCTTTCGTGTCAATAATATGTGCTGTACTATCTCTGCCTACGCTGGCAATGTAACGACCTGAAGGCGAAAATATCGCAACCATTGTACCGCCTCTATGCCCCACAATTTCTTCTTGCAACTCCCCAAAATCACTGTAAACATTTATTGTGTCGGTCAAATTATTGTTGGCGGTAATGTCTGCACAAACTACCACTTTTTTGCTGTCTGGGCTAATGGCAATGCTGCTTACTTTTTTGTCCCCCAAATCTATATTGCCAAAAATAGTTCCATCTGTTTCCCAATACTTCACCGTACCATCACTACTGCCCGAAACAACGTAACGACCATTCGGGGCAAATTTCACACTATTCACTTTGTCATTGTGTAGTTGTAAAATGTGTAGTTGCTGTCCGTACTGATTCCAGAACTGTATCGTTTTATCATCACTTCCTGTTACTATTAATCTGCCATTTGGCGAAACGTCTATAGTATTTACTTGTTGTTCATGCCCTAACAAGTTCATATAGAAGCTGTTGTCTGCTAAAATATCTTTAATCACACGCCTTACACTCATCAAGGGTTGTAATTGGTAGGCTCTTTCTGCAATACGCAACGCTAAGGCTGGGTTGTCCGTTTGTACTTGTCGAGCTAAGGCAGCTAATTGATTAATGACTGCCACCAATGCCTTGTTGTGTGCGTCATCTCTTTGGCGAACTGCAAAAATGATACTCGTAAGAGCTGCTACCAAACCAATAATCAAACCAATAGACAATAAACGTAAACGGTTAATAGTTTTTTGCCGTTCATGTTTTTCTTCTTCTATGGCTGCTTGACTGGCTAAAATATATTCTATCTGTAAATCTGTGGCTTTGGGGTTCTTTAATTCGCCTTTTTCGTCTGGCTGCAAGGCTTTTTTCATCCATTCTTCAGCTAAGGCGTATTCATTGCCTCGCAATAGCAAGTCGGTACTTTTGCCTTTATCTGCCCAATTAATGGCTTGTTCACCCCATTTGGTGTGTTGTTGCACATACTCTCTGTCTGTTTCCAAAGTCCGCAACAACAAACCCAATGATTTACTAAAATCTTTCCGAAAATCTATCCATTGTACTTTTGCCAAGTCGGGGTGCATGGGTACAATTTCTCCTTTGTCATTTTTCAGTTTTTTAGGGTCAATGTCTTGTATCAAAATTGTAATAATACGTTTCCCCAAACTACTTGCATAGCTTACTTCGTCTTCGCAGTAGGGCGAAGTAACAGATTTTGGCGAAATTAAGAACACAAAGTTATCGGACATAGCAATTCCTTTGTGGATTTCTTCGCCAAAGTCCGTACCTTCCAAGATGCTCTCTTGGTCAAACCATGTGGTTTTACCGTATAATTGTAGTTCGTTATTTAGTTTTCGGGCAATATCACTGTCATTTCTCGAATAAGAAATAAAAACTTCGGTAGCTAACTGCCCTACTTTTGCCAAACTTTCTTGAATAAACTCCTCGTGAATAGGCAGTGGCGGATAATGTTCTCTTGTTTTACCTAATTTTAGCCATGTTTCTGCCGTTTGCAAGTTGTAGCCTCGCAATAAAATACTTGGGTTGTGTTGCTGTTTTTGCCACTTCAACGCCTGTACTAATAATAACTTGTGTTGATGATAATAGGTGTAATCTGTATTAATTTCGTTCAATAAATCGTCTATGTCATTCCGTAGGTCATCTGTATTTTGGTTGTCCGTAATATCTATATACGTCAAATCTACCAATTCTATAGGAAACTGCGACACAGGCGTAGCTTGTACCAACAAGGGAATAATACGTTTGTGGTATTTGAGGGCGTGTTGCAAACACTTGTTGAAAAAGTCGTTGGTGGCGGTGTACGGTGTAATAAAGAACACGAAGTTGTCAGCTTGTTCTATGCCATCTTCTACGGTTTTTGTCCAATCTTGCCCTGTTTTTATATCAGACTGTGGACTCCAAGTCGTAATGTTACATTGGGCTAAAGTCCGTACAATTTGGTTGCGTAAATCTTTTTCGGTTTGTGCATACGAAATAAATACATCACACAATAAATTTTCCGCATTTTTTCGGCTTTCGCAAATGTACGTAGCATGAAGGTCTGAAGGACGACAAGGGGCTTGTATCTTCAGATTAATATTACTGAGGTCTTGATTATTTTTTTGTTCTGTAAATTCTCGTTTCAACAACCATTTTTCAGCTGCCACTCTTTCATCACCTACTAATAAAAAAGCTGTTTTTTCTTGATTAGCCTCCCATTCTAAGGCTTTGAGTAATAAATTTGTATGCTGTTCTACATACTCCTTGTGGCTTTCTACGATAGTAATTAAACCTTGTAAGGCTTTGTTAAAATCATCAATACTTTTCCACGCTGCTTGTGGAATGTTCATATCGCAATGCTCCCTTGCATAAATCCAATTCAGTTTTTGGATAATTGGGTGCATTTGGTCAAAATCCGAATCTACATGCAGAATAGGAATAATTCGTTTGTGGTACTTTGCTGCCAACACAATTTCTTTTAAACAATACGGTGAGGCAACAGCATGTGGTGCAATGATAAATACAAAGTTGTCTGAACGAATAATTCCGTCATCTATTTGTTCTTGATAATCTACTCCCAAAGGAATGTCGTTTTGGTCAAACCACACATCATACCCTCTTGCAGCCAGTTGGTCGTGTAGGCGGCTTGCAAAATTCTTTGATTCTTTCCTTCCGTATGAAATAAAAATATCAGGCATATCTTAGCACTATTGTTTGTTTTAATGACAATTTAGTAGAATTGTCAAAATAACAAGTACAAATAAACATAAAATTTGAAAAAGAGTTTTTGAAGCTACCTAAATTAACGCAAAATCTTTAAAGTCTGTGGCGTGGACTTCAGTCCATACTTTGCTTTATTAGCCTTAAAAATATTTTCCCACACAACCAAAAATGTGGACAGAAGTCCACAATATAGCAATTACGACACAACTTAGCTTCTTTAACACAAGTGTTCACGCCAGCGACACTTTTGTTTCGACACAAAATAGTGTACCTTTGCACCCAAAATGCCCAAAAAGGCAATTAATAGATTATTTTATTCAGTTATTTATGACATCAAATTTTATAGATTACGTCAAAATATGTTTCCGTTCTGGTTCGGGTGGGGCGGGTTCTGTGCATTTTCGCAGAGAGAAGTTTGTAGAAAAAGGAGGACCTGATGGTGGAGATGGTGGCAGAGGTGGGCATATTATCTTGCGTGGTAATGCTCAAATGTGGACATTGTTGCACCTAAAATATACCAAGCACGTTTTTGCAGATAACGGACAAGTAGGTTCGGCTGCTAACTGCACAGGCAAACAAGGCGAAGACAAGATTATAGACGTTCCGATAGGCACTATAGTAAAAGACCCCGAAACAGGTGAAAAAATTGCTGAAGTGTTGCATGATGGCGAAGAAATTATCTTGTTACAAGGAGGACGTGGTGGCATGGGCAATACTTTTTTCAAAACCCCTACCAACCAAGCCCCAAGACACGCACAACCCGGGGAGGCAGGCATAGAGGCATGGTTAATTTTGGAACTTAAAGTATTAGCAGATGTGGGTTTAGTCGGTTTCCCGAATGCAGGTAAATCTACGTTGTTATCTGTTTTGTCAGCTGCAAAACCCGAAATTGCAGATTATCCGTTCACGACTATTGTGCCTAATTTGGGTGTGGTGGCTTATAGAGATGACAAGTCCTTTATCATGGCAGACATACCGGGTATTATAGAAGGGGCAGCAGAAGGGAAAGGATTGGGTATCAGGTTTTTACGCCATATAGAAAGAAACTCTGTGCTGTTGTTCCTTATTCCTTGTGAAGCCAAAGACATTCACCAAGAATATGAAATTTTGTTGAATGAATTGCAGAAATACAATCCTGAACTATTGGACAAACAAAGGTTGTTGGCTATTACCAAATCAGATTTGATAGATGATGAATTAGAAGAAGCCTTAGCCAAAGAATTCCCCAAAGGTATTCCTTATATTTTTATTTCTTCGGCTACACAAAAAAACTTGGTTAAACTGAAAGATATGATTTGGAAAGCCTTACAAAATTCAGAAAAGGTGTAAAAAAAATTTCCAAAATTACTTTTTTTCTAAAAAAAAGCTATTTTTGAATAAAACACATTTCTCGCCAAGAGATTTGTAAGATGGTTTCACTAAAAAATCAAATGAACTCATGAGAAAATTCCTTTTAAGTATGTTTTTGGTGTGCTGGTCTGTAGTTACAGTATTAGCAGCAGGCGTGAGTAATCCTTACGGCAATAACACCGCAGCCTTGCAAAATTCAGCCGTACAGTATTCTTTAACTAATGCCGTACAATTAGCCGATTTACGTACCAATTTGGAAACAGCTTTGGAAAAAACGCCTAAATTGTCTTTTACCAAACGTATGGCGTTAAAGTCTATGTTGAAAAAAGTAAAGAAAGCCGAAAAAACTAATGCAGACATCAATGGCTTGTTAGTAACTTTGGGTATCATCTTTATTATTGTTGGCTTAGTATTGTTGGTACTTGGGTTAGTGATTAGCGGTGGCATATATTATGGTGCTGGTGGCGGCTGGTTAGTATTAGGTCTTATCTTGTTCTTAATTGGCAAGTTTGTAGATTTATAATAGGTTTTATGACCTCACCCAAGCCCCTCTCTATTTAGAGAGGGGCTTTTTTTTGACTTTTAAAAGTCAAAATTGCTGTAAAGTCCCCCTTTAATAGCATTTTTTTTACCATTTACTTTTTCATTTTTTCTTCTAAATACTTCACTATCAAAGTTTTCTTTTTGCTTTGTGCATATTCTAAGGGCAAAGTGCCGTCTTTGAACGGCTTTTCAAGGCTCACGCCATTTTCTACCAAAAAACGGACTGTCTGCAAATTGTTTCGGTCAATAGCCAACTGCAAAGGACAACCATAAAAACCGCAGTCTTCTAAACTTTGCTTGTGTTTTACATAGAGTACAGCATATTTATACATATCGTCAGATTTGAAAGTAAAAAAATAGACCAACAACTCTTTGTCGGGTTGTACGCCTGCTGTTAATATGTAATCTAAAACCTCTACAGAAGCTCCCTCTAAATTCTTGACAATAGGGTGTTTTGTAAGGTCTATTTCACATTTTTGGACTACGGTTTTAAATTTTGTAATATCGTCTAAGACGCATTTTAGCTGTAATTTATCTTTTGGGAAACCTTTTTGAAGTAGATAATCCAAAATAATCATATTTTTTACGCAAATGGGCTTTTCGGTGTGTAAACCGCCATTTTCTACTACTAATTTTACTGCCTCTAAATCATTTTTTTCAACAATTCTCTCTAAGGGACAACCAAAAAAGCCACATTCTCCAAAATTTACACCATATTTCACAAAAACTTTGATGTACTCTATCAATGGGTAAGACTGCCCAAAAGTAAAATGGTGCATGACAAATTCTTTGTCTATCCGCAAACCATGTTGCAGGGCTGCATCTAAAATTTTTGGCGAAACTCCCTGAAATTTCCCTGCACTTTCGCCACTAAAATTAATAGGGTATTGATTGAGCAAATGCAAAGACAGTTTTTCGTTTTTCAACATACAATTCCAATCTATTTTCTCTAAGGGTGTACCTTGTGCAATGAGCCAATCCGCCAATTCTATGGTAGGGGTGCATAAGGTAATCAAATTGGGCTTTGCTCCCCACTGTACCATAGCTTTACTTTCTGCGGTTTTGCCTGTACCCACCAATTCCTCCAATGGATACGTCTTTTTCGAACTTGCTTTGTTCAAATCCGCCCCATAACGCAATACGGCATACTCTACCACCGCCAACTGCCCGCCCAATGTCCAGAGATGCACAGGGGAATAGTAACTTTTAGTGGTATAGTATTCATTGCTTCGGTCTATGGTTCTGTTGATAAACGAGGCAAAAAAGCCTTTGATACTGTTGCCCACCATTTTCAAAAAATCTCTGTGGGTTTGTGTAATTTCGCAGTCACAGTTAATATTTGCTCCTTGTGCCATGATTTTATCCAACTCTTGGCGGTAAGTAGCGGGGTTCATGGGTTGGGCTGTTAAGGCACAAAGTTGTATAGTCAAACTGTCTTTGTGTTGGGCAAAAGAACGGTAAGTACCTAAACAAAAAATCGTGAAAAAAAGTAGGTATTTCATAGGCTGTTAGAGGAATACAGACAACTGTTGAATACAATTTAATGGATAATGGGGAGTTTTCAAAGGGAGGGAGGGGAATTTTTGGGTGAGGTTTTTGAGGGGTTAATTAAAAACCTTACAAGGTTGGAGGGATTTTGTAAGGTTTAGTAATAATCTGCATACTTGGAAATTAATCTTCTTTCCCTTTATAAAAATCGTGTTCCTTATCCAAAAAGACAATATAGAAAACATTGCTATCTTTATGTAGAAAACCTGCAACTCGTGCAAGCCTTCCACCAATTCTCTTTATTGTACCCCATTGAGCATTTTCTGGTAACAAACCCTCTAATGTAAACTCAGAGTCAAAACCTTTTTCATATATACCAATAGGTTTTCTATCTGATTTATTCTTTGAAATAGCAGAACTACGTGTTTTGGAAGACAAATCAATTAGTTTTTCAAAAAAATCTGAAAGCAAGCCTTGTTTTAGGTTGTCTTGCATATACTCATCAATTACTTGTTGAATACTTTGCAAGAAATCTTTTAAAAAAACTTCTTTTGTTTCGTTATCTTCTTTGACATATTTTTCCACAAGATTGCGAATATCTTTTATTGCTCTAGTTGCTGTGGTATCACTTTCCCAATCTCTAAAGTGTTGCCCTATGCCTTTTTCAGCTTGTTCTGAATTAAAGTATTTAAAACTAAAAACTAATTCTTTTTCCTGAAAAGGAGTTTTTATCTCTCTTGTTCCTGTTTTCTTATCTCTATTCTTCCGCATAAATAAAATCATTTAAAAATTTCTGAATATCACCCAAATACGGAATAGCACCATATCTACCTTCCAAGTAGCCTTCTTCAAAAGATACTGTAGGAGAAGAACTAAGAGCATCTTTAAATTCTACTAAAGAATATAAATCAGTAGCACCTGTTTCGTTATTTTTTTCTGCAAACCAAACTTGGTCACGTCTAAAAATTTGCCCTTTTAACAAATTAGTATCGTGTACAGCACAAATAAGTTGCCCTTGTTGGTTAGTTTTTGTATGAAAAAGTTTAATTAATTCTTGGGTAAGTAGGGTGTGCAAACTTGAATCTAATTCATCAACAATCAAAATTTTCCCTTTTTCAATACATTCTATCCAAATACCAAAAAGGGAAAATAATTTTTGTGTACCAATAGATTGTGTAACAAATCCTAAAATAGCCTCATCAATTTGTGTATTGACTTTATCTAATTTGTTATGTGTAAGTTTAATTGCAACTGTTTTTTTCTCTCTCTTTTCTTTTCCTAAAGACTGCATTTTGTCCTGCACTTGCTTTAAAGAGTCTAAAGCTCCTTTAAATTCCTCTACCAAATCTTTGGGAAATTTGCTTGCTAATAAATTTTCTAATAAATCATTTTCATTTTTTACCAAAACATTTTTATTTTCTTCTTGAATATCAATCGTAGAGAAACCTATTTTTATACTTTGAAAAAAATGTGTCAATTGTTCACGAAACTTACTTTCATGTAAAAATTTATGAATAGTAACTTGACCAATTTTTTCTAAACTATTTTCATTATAAGTATTGATAATTGTTATGCTCTTCAAAAACCACGTCTGAATCTTAAGAGCTACTTCTCCTCCAAACTGAGCTAGGGCAGATAAAAATAGAGAATTAGGACGTTTGTTAATAGCTTTTTGGAAGTCTTTGTTCTTAAATTCACCTTTGGCTTTATCTTCTACTCCACTTTCTATGGTTCTTGTAAAGAGAGGAGTTTCTGTTCTTTTCATTGAAGAATATAACCATTCTTTATATATTTTCTCTCTATCTACCTCAAAACCGTAACGGTATTGTATGTTTTCTACAACAAAAATCATTTCGAAGAAAGAAGGGGCAGCCTCCGTTTCTGTACTTAATAGAAATGGAACAATGCCCTTAATATCTTCTTCAGGTTTTTGTTCATTGTAAGAACCTATAATAAAATTTCTGAAGAAGCCTAATGCCTTAATCAAATTGCTTTTTCCACTATTATTTGCCCCGTAGAAAATGCTACTTTTTAGTAATTTTATTTGTTTGGGGCTATAAAATATGTTTGCCAATTCATTTTCTTGTCCTTCGTGATTAGTCATAGCTTTTGTTCCCACCATGCTAAAGGTTTGTGGTTCTTTGAAGGATAAAAAATTACCAACTGTAAATTCTATAAGCATATTAGACTATGTTTAAAATCAATACAATGATACAAAAAAATCCTTACAAGGTTTCCAAAACCTTGTAAGGATTAAAAGTTTATTTACTAAAAAACTACTTCACATTCATCACCACTTCCACTTTCTTCGCCTCTTGTTTCTTCAACATATCCGCATCAGAAATTAGTTTTTTGCCACCGTACAAACTTGGGGCAATTACCAAAGAAACAATAGACATCAATTTAATCAAGATGTTCATAGACGGACCCGAAGTATCTTTGAAAGGGTCGCCAACGGTATCACCTGTTACAGAGGCTTTGTGAGGTTCAGATTTTTTGTAGTACACCTGACCTTTGATAGTTACACCTTTTTCAAAAGACTTTTTCGCATTATCCCACGCACCACCTGCATTAGATTGAAACATTGCCATCAATACACCAGATACCGTAACGCCTGCCAATGTACCGCCCAATACCTCTGCACCAAAACCAAAACCTACAACAATAGGCGTAATCAAGGCAATAGCCCCGGGTGCAATCATCTCACGAATAGCTGCTGTCGTAGAAATAGCAACACATTTTTCGTATTCAGGTCTTGCTTTACCTTCCATAATGCCTTTGATTTCGCGGAACTGACGGCGAACTTCCTCCACCATGTCCATAGCTGCCTTACCAACGGCATCAATCGCAAGGGCAGAGAATACAAAAGGTATCATACCACCTACAAACAAACCTGCTAACACTCTTGAATTAGATATATCAATTTTGTCGATGCCTGCCGTACCCATAAAGGCTGCAAACAAAGCCAAAGAAGTCAAAGCTGCCGAAGCAATAGCGAAACCTTTACCAATAGCTGCGGTAGTGTTACCTACTGCGTCCAAAATATCTGTTTTTTCACGCACTTCTTTTGGTAATTCAGACATTTCGGCAATACCACCTGCGTTGTCCGCAATAGGACCGAAGGCATCAATCGCCAACTGCATAGCTGTAGTAGCCATCATACCTGCTGCTGCAATAGACACGCCATATAAACCTGCTGCTTGGTAAGACAAAATAATACCTGCTGCCAATACGATAATTGGATAAACCGTAGAGTACATACCTACTGCCAAACCACCAATTACGTTAGTGGCGTGTCCTGTACCAGACCTTTCGATGATAGACAATACAGGTTTTTTGCCCATTGCCGTATAGTATTCTGTAAGCATAGACATCAACGCACCCACTACCAAACCTACAACTACCGCAGCAAATACACCATTAGCTGTAAATTCATAACCTCTGATAGTCAAAGAAGATGCTGGTAACATCCACTGAATTAAGAAATAAGACGCAACAGCCGTTAAAGCCACAGACACCCAGTTACCCATGTTCAATGCACCTTGTACGTGCTTGTTTTCGCCATTTTCTTTTACTTTTACAAACATAAAACCAATAGCCGAGAACAAAATACCCAAACCACACAATACCATTGGCAACAAGATTGGAGCCATACCGCCAAAATTATCAGGAGAAGCCACTTCACGACCTAATACCATTGTAGCCAAGATAGTAGCTACATAAGAACCAAACAAGTCTGCACCCATACCAGCCACATCACCTACGTTATCACCTACGTTGTCGGCAATGGTTGCAGGGTTACGAGGGTCGTCTTCAGGAATACCAGCCTCTACTTTACCCACTAAGTCCGCACCTACGTCAGCAGCTTTTGTATAAATACCACCACCCACACGAGCAAACAAAGCAATACTTTCTGCACCTAACGAGAAACCTGTCAAAACCTCTAAGGCTTTTTCCATTTCTTCGCCATTTACGTTAGTGCCACTTACAAACATAGCTTTGAAAACGATAAATAATGAGCCTAAACCCAATACCGCCAAACCAGCTACGCCCATGCCCATAACCGTACCACCTGTAAAAGATACGTCTAAGGCTTTTGACAAACTTGTACGGGCAGCTTCTGCTGTTCTTACGTTAGCTTTCGTTGCGATACGCATACCAATAAAGCCCGCCAATGCAGAAAACACCGCACCAATGATAAATGCAATCACAATCACAGGGCTTGATTTGTGATTAGTGCTACCCAAAATGCCTAATAAAATACAAGCAATAACTACGAAGTAAGACAATACTTTGTATTCGGCTTTCAAAAATGCCATAGCACCATTGGCTATGTAGGTAGAAATTTCTACCATTCTGTCGTTGCCAGCAGCTTGGCTAGACACCCAGTTAGACTTCAAATAGGTGTAAAGCAACGCTAAAACCCCAAAGGCGGGGACTGCGTACATGATGTTTTCCATTGTTGAAGATAGAGTTAAGTATAAATAAAGATTAAACCACACAAAAAACCGCAAAGTTTATCGGAAACCTTGCGGATTTCAAAAAATAGGTTGCAAATTTAAGAAAATGAATGTTTTAGCAAAGTTGTTTAGCGAAAATTTGCTGTAAGAAAGGAACTTTTATGGTAAATTTTTGCTTTTACATGGTGTTACATTCAATAGATATAACTCATATACCATGCAAATCACACCTGAAACCTCAACAAATGTTCATGCGGACTTAGAGCAACTTAAACAAATGATTACAAATAGCCAAGAGTTATTAGAGTTAGGACTGATTGATAGTATTTCTCAAAAAGTAGAGATGACAAGAAATAATCCTTTACAATTAATGTTTGATACAATTAGTAATATGGAAGCTCATATTTCTACTGTTTATTTGCATACATCTGTAGTACGTTTTTTTCGTAAACATAAACGTATTATTCAAAACGTTTTTAGAACTGATAACTCTGTTACAGTATTACATTATACGATTGTGCTTAAAAAAGATACCACAGAAAACAGACATAAAATTAGAGAGTTTTTGCTTAATTATGAAAATCTTTCATTTGCTCACCGTTTTAAAATTATATTTCAGTTTGTACCAGAAGAATACAAAGAACAGCTAAAATTTGTAAATGAAATTAATTTGTCATAAATCTATACAATGGAAAAGTATATTTTACAAGCTGAACATAATTTGAAGTTTTTAACAGAGATTCATAAAAACTTTCCCACAGATTTCTTTGATTGGAAAATAACAGTAGCTTTTTATACAGCTATTCATCTTACTAAGGCTTTGTTATGGAAACGCAAAGGCGAAGAATTTGAAAGCCATGAAAAAATAAATGGTACACTTAGTCATCAACGTAATAATCATCAATCACCTGTTACAAAAAACTATTGGATAAATTACAAATTACTATATGATGAGAGTCAAAAAGTACGTTATGGTGGTTTTGTGCAAGACAGAATAACTTTAAGGAATATTCAAGCACGAGATTATGAAGAAGTATTAACAGCCTTAAAGTACATTTTGAAATCTACAAAAACAGAATTAGCACATAACATTAGTCTATAATATCTTCGTTAAGCCTAATAAAATTATTTATTGTATTTCACTAAGTTTTATTTCAGAAATTTTGTGCGTTACCTTTTCAGATTAGCTGCCCTTTTATTTTTTGGGGCTGGGGTATATGCCCTGAGTAGTTTTTGGAAATCCGAAGGGTATCCTGTAAAAAACTACAAGTGGTTTACTGGCTCTATCCAAGAGTTTAGAATAGATGACCCTAATAAAAGCAAAAAAGGTTATTCCAAAAGTATTAACTTAAAACTGAAGAATGCAAACCGTTGTTTTTACATTACCAATGACTTAGAAAAAAGCTACAGACATTGCATAGAACAAGGGATTCAAGAAGATTTGCAAGAGGGCAAAACTATAACGATTTTATTACCTACCGAAGTTGTCAATAGTATGCAACAAAATAATGTTTTTTGTGAAATAGTTTATGGGTTACAAATCAACAACAAAACCTATTTTGATACCAACTACCTCAATGAAGAATTTGGCAACTACCGCATATTTCGCATTATTTTTTGTGTAATCTGGCTGATTATCACAGGTTTTGCTGTTTTAATTACGTTTAGTATTAAAAAGTAATACTTTACAAAAGAATAAGTGATTATGTTTTACACAGTTACTCCCACCACTGTTATATCATCTCTTTGAGCCTTATTTTGCATAAAATTTTGCAAAGTTTCGTGCAATTCTTGACGTTGCTCTTGTAAAGATAAGAAGGCATAACTTTCTAAGCAAGTTGTAAATCTTTCTATTCCAAATTTTTCTTTTTGCAGGTTATCTTGGTCTAATAGCCCATCTGACAATAGATAAACAGTATCACCTCTACGCAAAATAATTTCGTGATTAATAAAATCTCTGTTTTTGTTCTTGAACCAACCGCCAATCGTCTTGTTATCTCCCTTCACTACCGTCATTTGAGGCTGGTCTTGGCGTTTGTATAACAAAGGTCTATGTGCCCCCGCAAACACCACCAAGGTATCAAAAGGACTTAACCTTTCTATAGCACACAAACAAACGTCCATACCGTCATCATTTGTTTTATCTGCCTGATTAAGAGCTACTTGTACGCCAATATGCAACTGTTCGAGAATTTGTGCTGGGGAAGTAATTTTGCGTTGTTTCACAATTTCATTTAACAAAGAAATCCCAATCAAAGACATGAAAGCCCCTGGTACACCATGCCCTGTGCAGTCCACAACTGCCGTAAAAATCTTGTCTTCATAAGTCGTACACCAATAAAAATCTCCCGAAACAATGTCTTTGGGCAAATACAAGACAAAAGACTGTGTAAATAGTTTTTGGAAAGTAGTTTCATTTGGTAACATAGCCTTTTGCATGGTTTCTGCGTACCGCAAACTGTCTGTAATGCTTTTATTTTTAGTTTCTATGACCTCGTTTTGAGCCATAATTTGTTGGTAAGCTCTGGCATTATCCAATGAAATAGCCGTATAAGCAGCCAAATTTCGCAATACGTTGCGGTCAAATTCATCATACGCATTCGTCTGATAACTCTGCACACTGATTACGCCAATAACTCTTTCTTTGGTAATAAGAGGCAAGTAAATGATAGACAAAGGCAAATTTACATTTGGCAATAAACAAGAATCTGGGAAAAACTCAGGGTATTCCTCTACAAAATTGTCTATAAAAATTTCAGTTTGTTCTTTCACACATTTCACACTCAATTTAGACTTATCATCCATGCTAATTACTTCTGGTTTGAGGCGTGTACCTCTTTCTATACAATATGAATCTTCTAATACCGCCTGTTTTTCATTCAAAATCATTACGCGGAAACAATCCATTTGTAAAGTTTCACTTATGTATTCGTATAACCGTTTAAAAGTAGTTTCAAATTCCAAAGAGGCAGTCAATTCTTGACCCAACTGACTCATCAATTTTACGTCTTCTAAGGTTTCGGCTAACTGCGTAGCTTGATGGCGAATTTCCAGATTGGCATTCTCCAAACTCATACTTTTTGCCTCTACTTCTTCTTTTTGTCGGCTAATTTCCACATTTGCCATTGCCAGACTACGACTTTGGGCTTCTACTTCGTCTTTTTGCTTCAATACTTCCGCATTGGCTAACTGCAACTGTGTACTTTGTTCTTCTACCAACTCTTTTTGTAGCAAAATCTCTTCTTTTTGAGCTTTAATTTCTTCGTTTTGTTCTTTTAATAACCTATTTTTTCTACGCCCTTTGACCAATGCTACCCACACCATAATCAAAATCATTACGACCAATGCCACTACCGCCACAAAAATTATTTGCTCAAATTTCCTTCTTTCTTTCTCCAACTCTTTTTCTTTTTTTTCATTTTCCAAATTAAACTTTGTACGCAACTCCTCTACTTGGCGGTTTTTTCCTTCCGAGTGAATAGAGTCTTTGTATTTAGTGGCTAACTTGAAGTATTTATAGGCTTTGGTCGTATCTTTCAAAGATTCAAAAGCCGAAGAAAGTTTAGCATAAAATCCTTCTAACTGGTCTTTTGACTGTATTTTTTTAGCAATTTCCAACCCACGCATTAAGTACGGCACTGCTTGGCGAGGCTGTTCCATCAAAAAATATACACCTCCCAAAGAATTATAATTTTCTGCCATTAATACATAGTCATAAAGTTGTTGGGCTAAGGCTAATGACTTGTTATAGTACGAAATAGCCTGTAAATAATCTTTTTGAGCTTTAAAAGCATCTCCTAAACTATGTTGCACTTGGCAAATTCCCCTGCTATTTTTAGTTCTGGTGTGAATAGACAAGGCATTGTTGAGGTAACTTAAAGACTCTTTGTAGTTGTTCATGCTAAGATACACCAAACCTATATCGTTATAGACCAAAGCCATTTGCGACTCGTCTGACAACTCTTTGAAAACATCTACACTCTTAAAATAATATTCTAAACTTTGGTCGTTTTTATGAAAAAACTGGTGGTAAACATAACCCATTCCCACATAACAACGAGCTATACCTCTTTTATCCTTTAACTTATCGTAAATATTCAATGCTGCCAAATATACTTTAGTAGCAGAATCGGCTTGTGTGAGATTGGCGTGCAAACTCCCTTTCATCAATAAGGCTTCGGCTTCTTGGGTAGCTAATTGATGTTTTTGTGCCAAAGTAATTACTTGGGTAATATAGGGCAATACTTGGTAAGGGGCTATATTTTCTAAACTCGTAACCAACTGCACCAAAACAGGTATGCGAGTCGTGTCCATAGGCAAAAGTGTAAGTTGATGTTTCAGACTGTCTATCCGATTTGTCTGCGACACCGCCTCATAGCCTATCAAGCCCAATAAGAAGTAAAGTAATAATTTTTTCATGTTTGTTTGTTGTAAGTATTTTTTGGCATAGAAATTTAAGTAATTTCTTACATAAGTCTTACTAAAATTTTGTGCCAAAAATTTATTATTTGTCAATACTTCAAGTAAATTGTAGAATTATTATAGCTCTTATGGTGCGTTTACCTTACTTTTTTGTTCAGTTACCTCTCTCTGTTTTTACGTTTTTTTGTAAATACACTGCTGCGTGGCGGTTGCTTGCTTTCTCTCTTTGTTTTTTGTGTGCTTGTACCCTTAGTTATGCACAAGAGCAAGACTCTTTGAAAGATGACGACAGCAACAATGCCAACCAAGAATTACCATTAGACAATGTGCAAGAAATCTTACACCGTTACGAGGAGGCGGAAAACTTCTATAATAAAGGTAAAATAGACTCTGTACCAAGAATTTTGGGCGTATATCTCAAAAATAAAAGCCTTTTGCGGAAAATGGAAAAAGGCGGAATTTCTGATATTTACAGACTTTCGGCACTAAGCTATATTCTTATGGACAGCTTACAGGAAGCAGAAAAGCAAATTAAAAACCTACTTTCTAACCAACACAACTACCAAATCAGGCAAGGAGATTTATTGAGTTTTAAGGCTTCTTTAGATACATTATATATTTCGCCACGTATTGTTATTGGTTTTCGGGCTGGTTGGTTGGCTACTTTTGTACAAAAAAACAATAGTATCAGTGTTTTAGATGTAATCAATGATGATAATAATAATAGTTCAGGTATTTCGCAAGAAGAATCTTATACTGTAGATTACTTAGGAATTACGGCAGGGCTAAATTTAGGCTACTACTTCAATAGACATTTTGCTTTGTATGCAGAAGTAGTTACTACAAATATAGGCTTTAAGTACCAAAGATTATTAGCCACAGACCAAGGTGGTGGATTAGAATATCAATATTCTCAATCTTTGAATTATTTAGAAGTACCAGCCTATTTGCAATACAATTTTTTCAAACAACCTAATTTTACACCTTATATTTTAGCAGGAGCTTATTATCGTTATTTAGGTTCTTCTCTCAAAACTATTTCCACTACAAGTGTAAATGCTACGCCTTTGATGCAAACACATAATTTTGGAGCATTAGTAGGTTTTGGAGTAAGCAAATCTATTGGCACAAGGTGGGCTTTGCGTTTAGATGCTCGATACAGTTACAATGTGGGCAATATTAATAGAGCAGCCAAAAGATTTATGAACAACGGCGAAGGCAACATAGACGTATTTTTATACAATGCCTACGACAGTATAGATGATATTACCATTCAAAATGTGAATGTCAATTTGGGCATCACGTATTTCTTGAGATACAAAGTTTTTTAGAACATAACTCTAAAAATTGGTGAATTTGTATGCTTTTGCTACCATAACAATCAAACCTATAAGGTTTTTAGAACCTTATAGGTTTTCTGTAAAATAAATTATTTTTGCTACTTAAAAACATGAAACTCTACAAAAATAACCTTCTTATAACCTTACCCGTTTTGTTTGCTTTGGTTAGTTTATGGGCTTGCACCACTGCCAACCCCGAAGTAGTCAATCCGAGTTTAGTCAAAGTATTTGTTCAAACTTTTACAAACCGTCAGGGCAATGTAGTACCTACCAATGTATTGCTTACAGACCTTGTACCTACCCCAGACAATGGAACTTTGATGGTAGGCATTTCTAACCCAACACTAGCCAATAAGTTTAGTCAAGGCAGTTTATTTTTGATGAAATTATCTTCTTCGGGCAATAGAGTTTGGAGCAAACAATATGATACACTTACCGCAGGTTTTCCAAGTAATATATTAGTAGAAAACAACGAAGCCACCTTTTTTTGGAACTCCTATGATGCCATTAAAGACAGAGCCACACCAAGCAAATACTCTTACCGCCTACTTAAATTAAATTTGAGTAATAGTAGTAGTCCAATAACTTTTAGCTCAAAAGTCATAGACATTAATTGTAACAATACCAAAGACGGTTGTGGTTACATAGCCAAAGCCATTCCGAACTTAACCAATACAGGTTACGCCATGATTTCGGCAGGTATCAACACACAAACTTCTAATGTTCATGCGGTTTACCTCACTATTTTGGCAAATACAGCAACTACTTCTATCCCTATCAGTACAAAAATTGTAACAGATTTGGGCGAAGGCATACAACCTCTTTTGCGTTTAGACAGTTACTTGCATTTAGTCAAAACCTCTACCAACTACTTTTTTAACGTACCTATAGAAGGACAACGCATGGCATTGGTAGGCACAGGCGACAGGTCTATAGTCTATGCAGACCGTAAGTATTGGATAGCTAATGTAGAAAACGGTACAGAAAACAGAGTAAATATAGTTGCCTTAGCTATAGACACTGTAGCCAATGCTCAATACATACCTAATTTGGCATTATTACCCAACAATACGACTTTTAGCAACTATATAGGTTTTACTACAGACCTTGCCTCACCTACTTTAAGTAGCACTTATACTGCTGTAAGTTATACATTAAAAAATGGGGTAAGAGTATTGGCTGGCACAAGCCGTCAGGAAGGAATTATATTAAAGGTGGTTTCTCAAAATGATGAAAGAGCCGTAGTGGTCAAAGACATAGATTTGGCAGCAGGAGGCTACAATGTAACAAGCATTTGTGAGTCTGCTGATGGTAATAGCTTGTTTATTACAGGCAACAACCGTTTGGCAGGGGGCGGATTATTAGCTCCGTTTATTGTTGTATTACCCACAAGTGATTTAAAACCCTAATAGCTAAGTCCTATTTTTCAATAACCAACAAGTTCTTAGCTACTTGATGGCTAATAAAAATACCGTTTTTACCATTGATAACAACAGACAAAGATTTATCAAAATTAATAAATTGATTGATGACAATGTTTGTTCCTAAGCCCAATCCAATGGTATTGAGGTACTGCAAAAACTCTGTGGAATGGTCTATTACGCCTGTTACCAACAGTTCTTGGTGTAAATTAGCAGTGGCTAAAGTAAATGCTCCTCTTGAACTAAACTCTCCTTTGTGGTTTGGAATGGGGTCACCATGTGGGTCATATTGTGGATACCCTAAAAACGCATCTAATTTGTCTATTAACAACGTAGAATTAATGTGTTCTAATTCTTCGGCTATTTCATGTACACTGTCCCATGTAAAGCCCAAAATATTGACCAAAAAATATTCCCAAAGCCGATGTTTGCGAATAATCTGAACAGCAATATACTTACCTTTTTCTGTTAGCACTACTCCTTGGTACTTTTCATAATCTACTAACTGCTTGTCTGCCAACTTTTTGAGCATATCTGTAACAGAGGCAGGCTTAGTTTGTAACCTTTCGGCTATAGCATTGGTGCTGACTTTTGTGCCAGATTTTTCTGCAATCTTATAAATGGCTTTAAGATAATTTTCTTCTGTTTGAGAGTGCATAAAAATATAATTACGAATTACGTTACGAATTACGAATATTTAATGTTGTAAATCCTGCAATCTTGTTAATAAGTAAAAGCAATACCACTTTGTATATTCGTAATTCGTAATTAAATTATTTAACCTTAGTCCATTGTCCCAATTTAATTTCGGTCAATTTTTGTTTAGTATCTAAGGCAAAATCTCCTCGCATCATCCAGTCATAATAGGTAGGTTCTGTTTTTAGCACATCTACCACAGGACGTTTTTTATGTTTGCCAAAGTTAAAGACAGGTACGCCGTTTTCATCATAGACCATTGTCCCTGCAAAATCTACGGAATTAGACATAGAAATTTCGTGCAATACTTTTACGTCATTTACCACAGGTGTATATTCTTTGCCGTTTTTGTCTTTAATCATAACACCTTCGTATTTAGCTACTTGTGCATCTAATACTTCAAATGTAGCTTCGGTATCTGCCAACGCATTGTGGGCATTGGTCAAGTCTTTTTGGCAATAAAACTTAAGGGCAGCCGACAAAGTACGTGGCTCCATAAGGTGAAATATCTTTTGGGCATCTACAAATTTTCTTTCTCTTACATCAAAATTAACCCCTGCACGCAAAAATTCTTCTACCAACATTGGTATATCAAATTTCACGATATTAAAACCTGCCAAGTCTGCTCCTTTAAGAAATTGAGCCAAAGAATTGGCGATTTGCTTGAAGGTAGGGGCATCTTTTACGTCCTCGTCATAAATACCATGAATAAGGCTTGACTCTATAGGAATTGGAATGGTTGGGTGTACTTTTTTATGAAATTTCTCTACTTCTCCATTAATTGCCACCTTCACAACAGCTATTTCTACAATACGGTCAGAAACAATGTTCACACCTGTTGTTTCTAAGTCAAAAAAGGCAAGGGGATTTCTTAATTTTAAGTGCATACGTTTTCGTTTTCGCAAATCTACTTAAAAAATAGTAGTTTTAAAAGGATTATTTATTTTTTAAAGATAGTCAAAGGGCTGAAATTAAGTAACGCAAGTTGCATAATGTACCGTACCCTTTAGGGTCTATCGATTACCCACAAGTTTTTAAAAGTCCGTAGGACAATTCCATTGCGGCTGAAATATTTATAGTAAAAGTATAGTTTTCTCTTGTTTTTAGAGTTCCGTAGGAACGAAATATGTCGTTCCTACGGAACTCTAAAAGAATTTTTAGGCTTTTTTACTATAAATATTTTGTCCGCAATGGAATTGTCCTACGGAACTTTACGAAATTTTAACTACTTGATTATCAAATATTTATAAATTATTTAAAACTTGTGGGTAATCGATAGCTTTAGGGTGCAAGGTTTTTAATATAGTTTTTAAAATTTATAAGTAAAATAATTATTAAAATTATACAAAAAACACTTGTATATCATCTTAAATTGACCTTGCACCCTAAAGGGTACGGTACATTGTATATTACGCAACTTACGTTAAGTAGTCATTTTGACCTTTAAGGCAAAAAAAAGCCCTTCTCCAAATAGAGAGGGGCTGGGTAAGGCAACTTATTTAAGTTGATTAAGCCTCTACAGGTTCTTCAACTTTCATCAATTCTTTTTTCTCAAATTCAGTACCATTGATGGTTGTATCATTTGCCTTGATTTGAGATTTAGCTGCTGCCAATACTCTTTCAGCAATAATCGCAGCACGTAAACTCTGAATCATATTTTCATTTTCTTTGCTTTGCAAGAATTGGTAAGCAAAGAAACTTGTTAAGCCTTCGATAAACATTGGACGAGAATAGAAAAACTCTAAGAAATAAGTATCTTCTACTTTCTTCACAATATCTTCATTGCTTGGAGCAGTTACATTGAAATCTGTTGCTAATTGGCTCAACAACAAGTCATATTTCAAGGCTTCTTCCATCATACCATATTCAGCATCAATATTCTGAATAGGTTTTTGAGCTGTACTTAATAACCATTTTTTCAAGAACGCAGCAGGTAATTCAAAATTGTTTTCTTTCAAAACTTGGTTACGGAAATACGTAATAGCCACGCCTGTAGCCTCAATAGCATATTTCTTTTCAAGTACACCTTTCAATCTATTTTTGAAATCTTCTTCATTAGCAACTACACCTTCACCGAAGATTTTGTTGTAGAAGTTTTCGTTCATGTCCGCAGGAATAGCTACAAATGATTCTCTGATAGTCAATTCACCATTTACATCTAATTTCTCTGCTTCTTCTTTAGAAATTCTCAATACTTCTGCTAATTTTTCTACTGTAGCAAAAATATTTTTTACTTCTATTGTAACAGTTTCGCCTTTTTTCTTACCTATCAATGTCGCCTTTGCTGTTTCTGTAGCATCTTCTAACTTGATATGAGCAAAACGTGAAGTATCTTGACCGTATTTCAATAAGGCAAATACTGTATGTCCTTCTGCTACTTCTTCGTAAGGGGTAAAATCTGCATTAATATCTCTCAAACGGTTTTTAAGAGTTTCTACTTCTTCTTCACCTACATTGATAGTATAAAAAGGAATTTCTATATTTGCTAAGTTTGCCTTAATTTCAGGTTTTAAACCTACCTCATAAATAAATTCGAAGTCATCGTTTCTCCAATCAAATTTATTATCTGCCATCGTATCCAAACTGATGAGAGGAGAAGCCAAAATTTCTACGTTATTTTCTTTAAGGTAATTGAAAAGAGAGTCTTTAGCTAAGTCGTTTACCTCTTGCATTTTAATGTCTTTTCCAAACATCTTTTGTACAATAGGTACAGGCACTTTACCCGGACGGAAGCCCTTAATTTCAGCTTTCTTCGCAAACTCTTTTACTTTTTTATCAACATTATTTTGGTAATCTGCTTTCAATAACTTTAACTTAATATTAGCATTTACCTCGTCTGTTTTTTGCAATACAATTTCCAATTTCGTAACGGTTTAAAATAGGATAGGACAACACAAGTCAAAAAAAAATGCCAAAGTAAGAAACTTTAGCAAATTTTGTGGTGCGGGTGGAGGGACTCGAACCCCCATGGTTGCCCGTCAGATCCTAAGTCTGATGCGTCTGCCAATTTCGCCACACCCGCAAAAGTGAACGCAAAAATAGAGTTTTTTTGTGGAAACAAAAATTTTTCGCTGTTTTTTTATTGAATTTCTTTATTGGAGGTTTTAAGTGGAAAATAACTACCCAACAAACCGCCTAAAAAAGCCCCATACAAGCTACTATTGTGCCAATAAGCTGTAATAGCACAACTGCCTGTGGTACAACCAACATAGTACCAATAAGCATAACCTAAGATGCTACCTAATAACGCACCTACTACAGACCATTTATGTTTTTTGAGTAATTCAGTCATGTTTACAAATATTTATATAGCTATGTAATTGTTTTTAGTATAAAAAAGTTTCATTGTAATATAAAACATCATCATAGTTCAGTACAAGCATTTCTTTTATACTTTCCAAGTCTTTTAGTGTAGTGCTTTAAAAAATTATGGAAGAACTAACATTTCTCAAAGAAATGTTAGTTCTAAACACTTTTTATATAATAATTTATGGCACAACACTATTAAATTTGGAAAGTATAAGATACTATCAACACTTTATATTTACAACCACCAAAACAAAATTGATAGTTGCTTTAAAAGCCAATACTTTTGCGTTTCCAACCATTTGTTTTCATACTTTCTACACTTTCCAATACTTTGTCTGCCAAACTTTTTTTGAATTTTGCCAATTCTTCAGCCACTCTGTCGTCTTGCGAACCAATGATTTGAGCAGCCAAAATGCCTGCATTTTTAGCACCATTCAAGGCTACAGTAGCTACAGGTACGCCAGAAGGCATTTGCAAAATAGATAAAATAGAGTCCCAACCGTCTATAGAATTAGAAGATTTGACAGGTACGCCAATCACAGGCAAAGTTGTGAGAGAAGCCACCATACCGGGCAAGTGAGCAGCTCCGCCAGCCCCTGCAATAATGACTTTGATACCTCTTTGGCGGGCTGTTTGGGCATATTCTACCATTCTTTCGGGGGTGCGGTGTGCAGAAACCACCGTAACCTCAAAAGGTACGGCGATACTCTCTAAAAACTCGGCTGCCTCTTGCATTACTACAAGGTCTGATTGGCTGCCCATGATGATTCCTACCATATTGTTTGAGTGCTTAGGTATAATTATGAATGAGTAAATTGTAAATTAGATTTGTAGCATAGACTTTAGTCTGTGAATTAATTACTTGATTAGCAATGTATTAAAAGCACAGACTAAAGTCTATGCTACAAATCATAACAAGCTATACTATTCTAAAAAGTTTATTAATTAACTCCTAATAAATATTATTTTTTGGGTAAAAAAATCTCTGCCATCATACATCTTGCACTACCGCCACCGTTGGTTTCTATCGTATAAATAGGCACATGAATAATGCGTGCATATTGCTCAATGGCTGCCACTTGGTCGGGGCGAAGGGCTTTGTAGGCTTGTTCAGACATGACCAATAAGGATTCTTGTTTGTCATTGTGAATAGCCAACATATTGCCCGCAAAACGGTTCATTTGGTCTAAAGAAATTTCTACAATGGTTTTGCCTGTAGCTGCAAATTTGTTTACTACTTTTTCTCTTTCGGCTTTGTCCTGAATGGTGTCTAAGCAAATGACTACAAATTTTTCTGCCATACACATTACTACGTTGGTATGATAAATTTGCTTGCCTTGTGCATCAACAGATTCAAAATCAACTACTTCATAGCCTGTTTTTTCCTGAAAAATCTGTAATAAATCTCTGTGAGTACGTGGTGAAATGCAGGCATAACAAATTTTATGGGTGTGGTCAAGCACCATGCTGCCTGTACCTTCTAAAAACAAACCGTCTTCTTCATAATGACTAAGGTCTATTTCATTGTCTATCACAAAAAAATCTCGCAACAAGTCTATAATGCCTCTGCGTCTTTCCCAACGTCTGTTTACAGCTTGCATCGGGTACAACATTACTGTTCCGTTGTGGTGGTACGAACCCCAATTATTCGGAAAAATAGAGTCGGGGGTATGTGGTTCTAAGGTATCTTGTATCACTACGACATTCACGCCATTAGCTTTTAGCGTAGCTACAAAGTTGTCAAATTCTTGTACAGCTTGGGCTTGTGTGTCTTCTGGCGAACAAGCCGTATCTAAATTCTGAAAAGCATTACTTTCGGCTGTTTCTGTATTGTAGGCAAAACGTATAGGTCTTACCATTAAAATAGTATCTGTGGTTTGAGAAAACTGCATGATTGTCTTGGGTAAGGTTAGCAACTACTTAGGTTGGCAAAGTACGGAAAGAAAAACGAAATGGCAAACTAAAATTGGAATATGACAGCAACTTATAGGACATATCAAAGGCATTAACAAGAGTTAATGCCTTTGCGTTTCCCAATAAAATCTCTCTAAAATAACTATTACTCACTCACTTGTAGCTTATGCACAAATGTATGCGAAGGTGTACCTATGATAACCATGTAAAGACCTTTTTGTAAAGGTTGTTTTGGAGTAAACAAGGTACTTCCTACATCTCCTATTAATTCTTCTTCTAGCACTACTTTACCTTGTGGGGTTACATATTTGATAAACAACCAATCACTATTATCTCCATCTATATCTATAGAAATGCTACCTGTGGCAGATGGACTAGGGAAAATTTTGCAAGAAGTAGTTTTTTGTTCTTTATTAATGACAACGGTTTTACTAAAAGAAAACTTGCTGTCAATATCTACTTGTTTGATACGGTAGTACACCAACTTATGATTAGGTACTTGTGTATCTATGTATTTGTACTCGTTTATTTTTGAGCTATTCATTTGTAAAGTTGCTTGCTCTCCAATCGTAACAAAGTTATAGCCGTCTGTACTGCGTTGAACTTCAAATTTATAGTTGTCTATTTCCCATGATGTAGCCCATGTAACTGCTACATTTTCTCTTTCCATACGTGCAGCCACACCCAACCACTCTACTGGTAATAGCCTCGCACAAGTTTGTGCTGCATTACCTGTAGCTGTGATACCACTACCACATTGACACCCTACGCAAGTAGTACAACTAATACAGTATTCAACTCGTCCACTTACAGGATTCGCATTACAAGCCCCGCCTCCTGTCATAGCATCACCCACTGCCCTATTTCCTTGTGCATAACAACCTCGCACCGTAAACTGCCCACCAGATAACGCACCCGGTGTAGATGCTGTAACTAAGTTATTACCACTATTAGGTACGCATAATCCACCAGAAACATCAATTATACCATTAAAATCTATGATAAGATTAGAGCTGTTCTCTAATACTAAAGCACAAACACCGGGTGTGCCACCAATAAGTAGTCTGGAGTAACAAGATGGTGTACCTGCAATAGAGAAAGTTTTATTAGATTGAATAGTTAATGATTTGATATTAAATTGAAAACAAGTATTAAAAGTGACATTATGTGCTATCACCACATCATCATTAGGACCAGGGACATTAACTCCAATAATAGGAGCAGGTGGGGTAGCAGGACAACCCACTAAGTTAGCCCAAGTACAAGGGTCATAAAATAAACCATTGCGTACTGAGGTAAAGGTAAGAGCCGAAGCAGAATAAGTTATGATGCTTAGTAATAAGCCTGTTAATAAAGGCATAAATAGTGTTTTGGCGTAAGCATACTTAGTGTTTGAGTATAAAGGCATAAGTAGTGAGATATTTTGAGAAAAAATGGATAGAAAATAGTTTTTAAGAAAATTGATTTATAGAGGTAAGAAAATTAAATTTTCTAACTTCTTCTATGGCTCTTAAATAAACATATAAATATTTTTTGATGAAAGATAATATTGGTACGCATAAACATTCATTAATGTAACATGAACACTCTTTTTTGTGTTAAAATAAGCAAATACTTTTCCATTAAATAGTTTTCGGTGCGGTGCTTAAAAAAAAGTCTATCTTTGCACCTTACATTACTAAGCACTTTGCTGTATGCAAAAAACAATAGACCGCAATCCGATTGTACGTATCGCCGTTAGGCATTTATTATCTAAGAAAAAACAAACCTTAGTGGCTGTATTGGGTGTAACTTTTGGTATTGCAGCTTTTATTTTTCAGGCAGGTATTATTACGGGGATTCAGTCATTTTTCAAAGACAGAACCATTGAGTTGTCTGCACATATTCATCTATTCAAAGCAAACCAAACAGTAAAAGAAAGCATCTTAGAACGTAGTTATTCACAAGAAGATACGGCTAAAATGAAACAATGGTTGGTAGTAAATAACCAAAAAAATTTGGAAGAGTCGCCACGTATCCGCAATGGTTATCAGATTATCAAGGCATTAGAAGAAGATGAAGATGTGTTGGGGGCTACACCGTTTTTGGGGCTACAAATTATCATTCGGGCAGGGCTTACGCAAACAGGGGCAAGGGCTGCGGGAATAGATGTGGACAGAGAGAATTTTTTGTTCAATGTCCAAAAATACATGAAAACAGGCGACATTAATCAGCTCAAAACCATAGGCAATGGAATTGTTTTGGGGGCTGGTTTGGCAGATAATTTAGGGGCAAAACTGAATGATTTTGTGGTGGTAAGTTCGCCTAAAGGTGTAACCTTAGAGATGAAAGTGGTGGGAATTAACCGCACAGGCATTACAAGTTTAGACGATACAAGAGCATATATAACTATTTCTAATGCCCAAAAATTATTGTTGGCAGATGGGGCGTACATTACAGATATTAACATCAAAATCAAGGACTTAGAAAGAGCAGCCGAATTAGCCGAAGTTTATCAACGCCGTTACAACTACAAAGCCGAAGATTGGATAAAAGCCAATGAAGGCATTTTTACCATTTTCAAGCTGCAAAACATGGCTATTTACATGGTCATTACGTCTATTATGTTAGTGGCGGGCTTTGGCATTTTCAATATTTTGACCATGATTATTTATGAAAAAATGCCAGATATAGCCATTCTAAAAGCCGTAGGTTATACAGATAGGGACATTAAAGCTATTTTCTTGACAGAATCGGTGTTTATTGGTTTTTGTGGTGGTATTTTGGGCTTGCTGTTGGGTTTTGGCTTGTCAAAATTGATTAGTAATATTCCTGTGAATGTGAACAAGGGGATTTTAGCCTTCGAGTACCTGATGATTAACTTCAATCCTTGGTTTTATGTAACGGCTTTTGTCTTGGGTTTGTTGGTAACGGCTTTGGCGGGGTATTTTCCTGCGAAAAAAGCCTCACAAGTCGACCCTATTAATATTATTCGGGGGAAATAATTGTGTTTGATGAATAGAGTTTATGAATAATTCCATAAAACCTTCTCCAAATGGAGAGGGTAGGGTGAGGTCATAAGAAAAAATTATTCATAAACTCTATTTAAAACAACTTCATTTGTACTAAGACCAATAAGTGGACACATTAATATCTTAAAACCATACTATGTACTCAATAAAAGATATTGACCACTGAAAAAACAAGCACTAATTATGATTCTTAAAAGTAGTTTGTTATTTTGCAATTAGAATCAAATTGAATAAGATGGCTTACAAAAATTTTACTTTAGAAGAGTTAAAAGTAGATTTTGGCTTACAAGAACGTCAAGAACAACTTTTTAAAACAGTTGTGCCACTTAGTTACACTAATTGGTTAGCTGAAACCTTAGCTATGGGACGTAGTAATCCTATTAAAAGTGAAAAAGCAAGGTCAGAAATGATTATTACCCCTATTTTATTGGAATTAAAAAAACGCAATAATGATTTTTTTACCATTCATTCAGGAGATACATTGGATGCAAATAAAAGTGTGGGATTGAGTGGAGAGTGTGATTTTATTTTAGCAAAGAATACACAAAGTTTTAGCATTAACTTTCCTATTTTTACACTCATAGAAGCCAAACGACAAGATTTTGAGTTAGGTATCAATCAATGTACTGCACAAATGTATGGAGCATGGATATATAACCAAAAACACAAACATAATTTGCCTTGTATTTATGGTTGTGTAACCACAGCAGATGAATGGCAGTTTATCAAGTTTGAAAATAACACTTTCTTAATAGACAAAGACAAATATTTTATCAAAGAATTGGAAACTATTTTAGGGATTTTTCAGCAAATCATAGATTATTATAAACAGATTATATAGTTTCATAAAGTCTATTATTGTCAAATATATAGCATAAAACCCGTTGTCCGTAGAGTTAGCGAATAGCGTACTCTACGGACTTTTTTATAGCAAATCTCCAGATTTGCGGTTTTTACAGCACGTCAAACTTGCTCAAAGAAACAACCTTTTCTGGTTTAATGATACAAAATTTGCAATAAAACTTTCAAAACCACCTTTTCAATTTACGTTTGACATATAATAAACAAGCACAAATCTGAAGATTTGTAAATAAAAAAGTGCTGAGAGAACGGCTAAAGCCTAACTCACAGCACAACACAAGACTAAGAATAACAAGGGGAAAAAATAACCTATTTATTCTATTGCCCTTTCTCTTATTTCTTTTGGAATATCTGCATAAAAAGGTGTATGCTGCACCCGATTGTAAATTTCTTTTATCCAGAAATTTTTATCATTCAAGTCATAATAATCCAAAATATTAAGCCCTTGTTTTTTTAAATACATCATAGTAACAAATGGAATAATATAAGCAGGTTGGGAATGATGCCACTCCCCCAAGTGCTTAACATTTTGATATGTTGCTTTGATATAAGCATTTACATTAAAATCCTTTACAACAAACCAACCTTCTAGTTCTTCTAATTTTTGTTCTTTAAAGAAATCTATTTGTAAACCTTGCATAAAATGTGGTATTTTTTCTTCTATTGGTTTTAAGGGTAACTGCCCCAGTATTTTAGCTTTTCCCTGTCCACGCATACGAAAAGAGCCAAAAATAATCATAGGATTAACAAAATAATCTATGGTAGAAAATATTTGTATATCTTCCTTGAAAGGCTCTTTTGAAAAAAAATCATATATACGTAACACATCTGTTTGTGCATATTCAGGGATATTTTCGGGAGAAAGAATTAATTTAGCATAGCCAAACCCTAAATTATGTTCCAAAGGGAACTCAATAATGCTACCTTGTTTTATCATTTTGTTAATATTTAAAAAATGTACGCCAATCATTACCAGACTTAATAGACCAATCATCTAAGTATTGAGTTCCTGCTTTCAATCTTTCCCAATATACATCATGACGTAAAAAACTTGTTGAGTTACTAATATTATCAATTTTCAAAGAAAGAGCAGGTAAGCCATGTGTATTTAAGTTGATAATAGCTTGTTCTATTCCTCGTGCAGTTGTTTTATCCAGATTTTCAAACAATATTCTCATATTTAATGCTTGCCCCTGTTGTTCTTAGTCTTGTGTTGTGCGGAGAGTTAGGCTTCAGCCGTCCTCTCCGCACTTTTTATAGCAAATCTCCAGATTTGCGGTTGTATTTCCCTCCACCCCCGTTGTCCGTAGAGTTAGCGAATAGCGTACTCTACGGACTTTTTTATAGCAAATCTTCAGATTTGCGGTTTTTACAGCACGTCAAACTTGCTCAAAGAAACAACCTTTTCTGGTTTAATGATACAAAATTTGCAATAAAACTTTCAAAACCACCTTTTCAATTTACGTTTGACATATAATAAACAAGCACAAATCTGAAGATTTGTAAATAAAAAAGTGCTGAGAGAACGCCTAAAGCCTAACTCACAGCACAACACAAGACTAAGAATAACAGGAGAACGTATGATGAAACAAGCCTCAAAGCTAATGTTAAGGGCTTTCAATGGAGAATGTGATGCTGCTATTGCCAAAGTTAGTTGGAATAACATTGGTAATATGGAGGCACGCATAGAAAAGGCTTATGAGGCAATCAATAAGTTAGGCTCGTCTAACCAAATCAGTATAACAAGTGCTTACAAGGATTTGAAAATGAAAGAGTTGCATTTGGAGTTTGAATTAGAAGAACAGCTTTACAAAGAAAAAGAGGAACAACGCCGTATCAAGGAACAAATGAGGGAAGAAGAAAAGGCACAGAAAGAACTTGAAAGAGCCAAAGAACAGGCAGAGGCAGAAGAACAAAAATATCAGAAAGCCTTGGAGAAAGCTAAGTTAGACGTTGAAAAAGCCACAGGCAAACAATTAGATGACTTGAACGAAAAGATAAGGCAGTTAGAGCAAAGTTTAGTATTGGCACAACAGCAAAAAGCAAGGGCTATTTCACAAGCACAAATGACTAAATCGGGTCATGTGTACGTAATCTCAAATATTGGTGCTTTCGGAGATAATGTATTCAAAATAGGCATGACAAGGCGTTTAGAACCAATGGATAGGATAAAAGAATTAGGAGATGCGTCTGTACCATTTGATTTTGATGTCCACGCAATTATTTACTCCGACAATGCCCCTGAATTAGAAAATACTTTGCATAAAAAATTTGATAGTCGCAGAGTTAATTTAGTCAATACTAAAAGGGAGTTTTTCAATGTTCCTATTGAGGAAATAGAAAAAGCCGTACAAAGTTTAGGCTTAACTATTCACTTGACAAAAGTAGCTGAGGCAAGAGAATATCGAGAAAGTGCATCTTTGCGTAACGGTACAGCTCCTACCAATAAAGCTATTGATGATAAAATGTCAATGGTAAATAAGTTTTTTGAGAGTATGTAATAAAAAAAGCCCTTATTTTAAGGGCTTTTCTATTATACAGCAACTACAGCTTTAATAGCAGGGTGCGGTTCGTAATTCAAAAACTGAATGTCCTCGTAAGTAAAGGCGAAAATGTCTGTTACTTCAGGGTTCAAGTACAATGTAGACAATGGTTTTGGTTCTCTACTCAACTGCAAGTTAGCTTGTTCCAAGTGGTTCAGGTATAAATGAGCATCTCCCAACGTATGCACAAATTCGCCAACTTGTAAGCCACAAACTTGTGCGACCATGTGCGTAAGGAGTGCGTAACTTGCTATATTGAACGGTACGCCTAAAAATACGTCTGCACTGCGTTGGTACAATAAGCAAGACAATTTCCCCTATTGTTCTTAGCTTGTGTTATGCTGAGAGGACAGCTAAAGCCTAACTCTCGGCACAAGACAAGACTAAGAATAACGGGGTATTTTAATCAACTGATAATAAGATAGTTTTAAAAATACGTTATTCGTGCTTTTTTTAAAGTTTTTTCTATTGATGCTCAGCACAACACAAGATTAAGAACAACAAGATGTTAACAACAAATATAATAACAAACTACCTTATCCTTAGATTTTATATATACTAGTCCTATAACAGCATACTCAAGTTGTAAATTAAAACCTTTTGCTTGATTTTGCTTAGCCTCTTGCCAATCTTCTTGACTTATACTGCTTCTAAGATTATATTCATCAAAGATGTCATCTCTTTTAATAGCAATGCTATCAAAATTGCTTTTATTAAACAAAGATTCTAAATTAGTTAGCACACATTTATGCATACCCATTGTATCAGAACAATTGTATTTAAATAAATTAATATCGTATCTTTCTTCAAAAATTACCTTACCACTTGCATTAACAATAGAAAATAACACCTTAGTTTCATTATCTAATAAGTTAATATTATCTATACTTAGCTTAAATGTATCTAAAGAAGTTACAGATGAAAAGTGTAAGGTAGAAATAAGTTGCTTTGAGTCAACAGCCATTAATTGACGTTGATTCATAGAGTTATTAATGTTTTTTTTAACATTATGCTCACAACTAAAGCAAAAAAAGATAAATATAAAAAGTATTTTTTTCATTTTTAATTAATTTAAAAACCAATATGTACCCATGTTTTGTGACCTTTAACATTAGCTGGTGCGCCTCCATTTTTATGTTTCATTACAGGCCCGAAATTTTCTTTTGCTCCGTTAGCATCAGCAGCTTGTTGGAACTTAATAGTAGAAGAGTCACTTTCAGAAGGAGTCTGTCCATTTATTTTGCCTGTATCTACAGCACGCCCTTGATAGTGTAAACTTCTACCTAAATGCCATGTAGGGCTACCATCTTTCTGTTCCCCCTGTTGTTCTTAGTCTTGTGTTGTACGGAGAGTTAGGCTTCAGCCGTCCTCTCCGCACTTTTTATAGCAAATCTCCAGATTTGCGGTTGTATTTCCCTCCACCTATAATTTACTACAAAAACAACACCTCCAACAAACCCTTTTCTCCTACATAGTTTCTCGCACTGCTATAAAGATAATACTCTGGTGCTGCTACCCAACCTTCTACCACAGGATTTTGATGAATATAGTTGATTTTTTGGTCTTTAAAGGCATTGCTAAACAATTCTTCGGCATGATTATCCTGTTGCCAAAATTGGTGAGTTGTATTGCGACTGTTCTTTTTAGCTGCTCTTTCAAAAAGCCAAATTATCCATTCTCTCCGACTTTCTACATCTGTGTTCATAGATTTGATAATTTCAGAAGCTGTAAATTTTTTAAAATCTCTCAAAATATCACTTAAATTATAACCTTCTTTGGCTCTAATAATTAAGTGGATATGATTTGTCATTAAACACCATGCAAAAATTTCTAATCCTTTTTTAGCTTGGCAATACTGTAAACTCTCTACAATAATATTTTTGTACCTCTGACGAGTAAAAACATCTATCCAATAAACAGTGGCAAAAGTAACAAAATAAATACCATCTGGATTATTTAAACTATATGGTTTTGGATTAGTCATTTTTATAGAATATGGTTTTGAAATAGATAGAAAAGCAATATTCCACAAATTTTTAGCATTTTCTTATAACAACAGTAAATAAACAAACGAATATTCAAATCTGAAGATTTGTTATGGTGCGACATTTCGCAAAAAAGTTTTGAGAGGACGGCTGAAGCATAACTCTTAGCACAACACAAGACTTCCTATAACGTATTTTTAATCAACTATGCCGTTGTTTGTGCAGACACAAACAACAGAGGAGAAATTGTTTTGATATATGCTATTCTTTTAACTTTTCCATAGGATAGGGTTTGCAAACCCTATCCTATGGAAAGTTAAGAACTAAACTACGCACTCACTTCTTCACTTGCCAACTTTTGAGAACGTAACAAGGCTTTTGTGTATTCATACCCTACCTGAAACATCTCTACGGCTTCACCTACATCAAAAATAGAATATTCGTGCAGTGGGTAGGGTTCTATGTACCAATCACAAAATTTAGCGGAATTTTTGGTATTGGCACTTATCGCCAAATAGCCTGTCCGCACCAATAAATCCGTTACATTACTTACTTTATGCGTGTTGGTCAATGGATTGACGTGAACCCCAATCAAGTAATCACACTTATCTCTGATGACTTCCGTAGGTAAATTGTTCAGAATACCGCCATCTACATAGTGTTTGTTGTTGATAATCATGGGCGAAAACAATACGGGAATACACGAAGATGCCTGAATAGCCCTAATCAATTCCCCTTCCGAAAAGTAGTCGGTATTGCCTGTTTCTAAGCAAGTGGCAGCCACATAGAACCGAATTTTGAGTTTCTCAAAAGTATCATCTTCTTGCAAAATCTTCTTAAAAATCTTGTCCGTTTTTCGCATATTCAACACCCCTTTGAAACTACGAGCAAGGCGGAAAATGGATAAATAATTCGTTTTTATCAAAAAATTCAACACTTCATTAGGGGCTTTACCTGCCGAAAACAAAGCTCCTACAATAGAGCCTGCACTTGTGCCAGCTACTACTGTAGGTCTGATACCTGCCTCTGTGAGTGCCTGCAATACGCCCAAATGAGCTATTCCTCTTGCACCACCACCCGACAAAGCCAAGCCGATATTCTTTTGTGTTAAAAAAGCTATGTTTTCTTGTGTATAATCTACGCCATCTGGTGGCTTAGGTACATCAATTAGTTTTTTTTTTCTTCTGTTGGCAAATAACCGTCTAATTGATTGAGGTGTTTGCGAATACTGTACTCACATTCTTCCACCATTTGCTCGTGAGTTTTGCCTGTTTTGTCTATTGGGGGTAAAATTTGGGCTTTTACAGTAACGCCAAACGGTATAGGTTTATAGTTAAACTCTACCATTTTCCACAAACCATCTAAGGCTACAGGAATGATGACAGCATCGGGAATTTCTTTGAACAAGGTCGCAAGTCCTCTTACTTTAAATTGCTTCATCTGACCATCTGCTGCTCGTGTGCCTTCGGGAAAAATACACGCACAATATTTATTGTCCTGAATGTACTTGCCAAATTCTTCCATTTTAGACAAGGCTTGTGCAGCATTTTTACGGTCTATGACCACCGAACCGCCATTGCGGAGGTTGTAAGACACACCCGGTACGCCACTTGCCAACTCTATTTTTGCCACAAATTTAGGGTGTTTTGCTGCTAACATACTTACCAATACATTGACATCAAACAAACTTTGGTGGTTGGCAATGACAATCCAAGGCTTATCCATTGGAATATTGTCGGGAATTTTGGACAATTCTACCCTTGTTCCCATGAAAACACGCATACACCATGTCAGCATAATGCCCATGCCATCAACTACTTTTTTGTGTGCCTGATAGCCAAAAATATTGAAAGCTATGACCTGCAAGACATGAAAAATGCACAAGGTCATAAAGAACCAAAAACCAAAAAATGGCGTAAAAATCCAGCCTAAGACTTTTCGCATAGTTGTAAGATTGTTTAGACTACAAATAAAAGCATTATCTATGATAAACCCTCAAGGTTTTTGAAACCTTTAGGGGTTTAGCTAAATGACGTCATTATTTTTTGGTTAAAACTGCCCTTTCAACGTAAGTACGTGAGATGCCAAGCCTGCATTGGTGTTACCGAAATTGGTGAGGGCGTAATCTACCGTAATTTTATTGATACGGAAACCTGCCCCAAAGCTTGGTGTGCCTGTTGTAGAAGTTTGGCGGTTAATGTCTTGCACTTGTTGGAAATTACCGATACCACCACGTAGAAATGCAATATTTTGATAATTAAATTCTACACCTGCTCGTACATCACCAGATAACAAGTTGGTTTTCAGGAGTGTATTTCTTTTGCCATCAAACGTAAACTCAAAGCCTACGGTGGGCAATACATTAAAATCTTGGGTAATTTTGAAAGGTCTTGCCACGTCTATCAATAATCTTGGCAAAGTAAGTTCTATGCTGTTATTGGGAATTTGCTGCCCTGTCTGTACGAAGGCATCACGAATAGCCTCTGTATTAAAGTTCCACGCATTGAAAGTAGAGGTAACATCACGCAACATAGCCCCGAACTTCCACTTTTTCACGTCTAATTGTGCACCTACGTCTATGCCAAAGCCCCAAGCCGTAGCAAAAATACCTGCGGTACGGTGAATAACTTTTACATTTGCTCCTGTTCGCAAGCCTTTAATCAAATGACTTTCACGAGCATACGTAAACATAAAAGCATAAGAAGCCTCTGAAAACGAACTCACATTGTCAAAATTAAAACTGCCGTCTGGGTTGCGAAGGTTCAAGGTGTTTGGAATACCGTCTATGCCCATGCGAATTACCGAAAAACCAATGCTGCCTGTGTCGTCTATTTTTGTCGTAAAACCTGCGTAATTATAGCTGGCAATACCCTGAAAATATTGGTTGTGGGTAAGGGCTGCTTCATACTTGGTTTTGGTATTTAAGATGCCCGCAGGATTCCAATAGGCAGACGTTACGTCATCTGTAAGGGCTGTCATACTTCCACCCATGCCCAATCCTCTAGCACTTACGCCAATCGCCAAAAATTCATTACTGTATTTTGGAGTAAGGCTGCCTTGTGCAAAAGCAAAGTGGGACAAAAAGGTGAGGCAGAGCCAAGAAAAAGTATGTCGAGCCGAAAACATAAGTAACAACGGTTTGATTTAGGTAAGTCAAAAATGCAAAAGAAAATTAAATATTTCGCAATTCCTATGCAATTTTTCCATTAGCTAACAAAATCCCCTCTAAAAATGGTAAATTTGGCTAAAATATCTCCATATCTCTTATCAATGAAAGAGGCTTGTTGTTCCACAATATTTAATATATATCAATGGACTAAACTATATGATTTTAATTTATTGAAAAACAACTATTTATTAATCTTTTACACCAACTCCATCTACGTATCTTACACAATTACTCTTAATAATAATGAAAAGTCTTCTATTCTTTATTTCTTTTTCCTGCTGTCTATTGTTTACAAACACCCAAATAATAGCCCAATGTACAGGTTGCACAACTAGTATAGCTGCGAGTGGGTCGGCTATTACAGCTAATAGTGGTGATGTTATTTGTGTTACATCTGGCACTACACAAAGTGGCAATATCATTGTGAATGCAGGTGGAAAAGTTTGTTTTGCTTCCGGTGTAACAGTAACAGGCGGGTTTACGGTTAATAATATGAATAATTCAACAAGCATTATTGTTCAGTCAGGTGCTACTATCAGTAGTTCATCAAGCATTAATTTCAATGGTACGGTAACAGGTGGTACGATAGATAATAGGGGAACATGGTTGTTGAATAATCTTACTTTGCCCTCTCAAACCACATTCAATAATTCGGGTAGTTTTGGTACAAGTTCTTCAAAAATTAACCTTAATATGAATAACAACTCAAATTTCATTAATACAGGGCAGGTTTTTATAGATAATTTTAATTTTAATGCAGGAGCAACTTTTACAAGTAGTGCAGGTAATGTAAGCATAGGGAGTTCTGGCGGAAGTACTTCTTTAAATGGTACAATGAATATTACTGGTGGTGGATTGGCTTTTGCTGGCAGTGTAACAGTAAATGCCACAGCTACACTTACAACGCAACCCAACACAACTTTTAGTATAGCAGGGGCATTAAGCAACAATGGTAGTATTACTTTGGGCAGCACTAACCCTACGATTGGCGGAAGTGTAACTAATAATTCTGGTGCTTCTATCACTATGAATAACAGTGTGTTATCTGTTGGTGGGGCTTTTGCAAATAATGGCACTATAGCCGCCGCAGGTACTTGTGGAAGAATAAATATAGCTGGAGGTTCTGTGCAAAATTCGTCGGGAAGTGTAGGAGCAAATGCAGATATTTGTGATTTATCAGCTACACCTCCTAATCTCTTTGATGCACAAGCTGGTACGGTAAGCCCTCTTGCTACTCGTTGTACCTGTAGTCCAACTCTTTTGCCTATTACTTGGGTTTATGTCAAAGCTATACAAAATAATTCTCAAATAGCTATTCAGTGGGCAACAACTGCTACAAGCAATCATCAAAAATTTGAGATAGAAAGAAGCACAGATGCTCAATCATGGATAACCATAGGAGAGAAGCAAGGAGTAAATACAACTGCATTACAAACTTACAGCTTTACAGATGCTACGCCTCCAACTTCTATCACGTACTATCGTATCAAGCAATTGGAAACAAATGGAATAGCTAATTATTCTACTGTTGTAGCTGCTCAAATGGACAACAAACTAGGAGAGCTAGCCTTTATGCCTAATCCTTTTAATGATGAGTTAGTTTGGTATATTGAAAATACACCTCTTACTACCACAGATATTGTGGTAACTTTAATGAGTGTAGATGGTAAATTGCTTTTTGAAAAAAATATGCAAAATGTGTTTGTTAATCAGCCTCAAAAACTATTGATGGTAAATATACCCAAAGGTACTTATTTATTCCGAGTAGCTTCGGCAGAATATTGGTGGGAAAAGAAAGTTACTAAAAACTAGTATAAAACTACTATGAACAGCTAAAAACAAAACCCTATTAAGAGTATCAAACTTAATAGGGTTTTGTTTTTAGGAAACTAGCCACTGTTCTGCCTCCTCAAAATCCTCAAAAAATTGGTAAGTAACCAGTTTTTGGTTAGGGAACAAACTTGCTAATTTATTGATATTTGAGTGGGAACTCATTTTGCCAAAAATATCATCTGAATCCACAAAAGCCACTTTCACAGGCTGCTTGATACTTGTATAAAACTTTGGAAACCACTCTTTTACAAACCATTCGGCTGCTTCTTGTGGCAACACTTTCCGTTTGCGTTGGTCTGCCAAAATACGTTGTGGGTGATATTTCTGTGTAGCGTCATGTAATGCCTGTAATGATTGTTTGTATTGGTCTGTTAGTACAAATCCGTTCCACGCATGAGTGAGTTGTCTTTGTTGTTCGTTGTATTCTACTTTAATAAGACCATTATCAAATAAAATCTGTGTGTTCATAACAATTTGTAGTTGAGTACAGATAAAATAAGAAAGTAGGGTAGGGTGTGTTGGGAATGGTCAAATGATGGACGTAAAACTAAGCTATTTTTTTGAAAAAACCAAATAATTGTATGCTTGCATAGTAATTTATTCAGCCTATTATGTGTTTAATATACATATTTTTTGGAAACAAAGCAAGACCACAAAGAGATAAATAATATGTTTTTGTATATTTGTTTGAGTTTTTAATACCTAAAAAATTATGGCATGTTCAAGTTGTGGCACTGGAGGCTGTGGTACTAAAAAAGATGGCAAAGTAGGTGGTTGTCGGAACAATGGTACTTGTGGCACTGGTGGTTGTAATAAAATGAATGTTTTTGACTGGTTGAGCAATATGGATTTGCCTACCCAACAAAAATTTGATATAGTAGAGTTGCGTTTTAAGGGTGGTCGCAAAGACTTTTTTCGTAATAGCAACTATTTAGACCTTACCACAGGCGACTATGTGGTTGTAGATGCGGGTGGTGGTTATCATATTGGCGAAGTGGCTTTGCAAGGCGAATTGGTACGGTTACAGATGCTTAAAAAGAAAGTAAAAGCAACAGACGACATCAAGGGCATTTACCGTATAGCCAGCGAAAAAGACATGGAGAAGTTTCGTGATGCACAGCACCGCGAAATGACTACGCTGTTTCGTACCCGCCAAATTATAGAGGAGTTGCAACTGAAAATGAAACTTTCGGACATAGAATACCAAGCCGATAATACCAAAGCTACTTTCTATTATTCTGCCGATGAAAGGGTAGATTTTAGAGAATTGATTAAATTATTGGCTGCGGAGTTTAAAATTCGGGTAGAAATGCGACAAATTAGTTTACGCCAAGAGGCTGCTCGTTTGGGTGGTATTGGTTCTTGTGGGCGTGAATTGTGCTGCTCTACATGGATGACGGACTTCAAGAGTGTTTCTACGGCGGCGGCTCGTTACCAAAACCTTTCGCTGAACCCTGCCAAACTTTCTGGGCAGTGTGGGAGGCTGAAATGCTGCTTAAACTATGAATTGGAAACGTATTTAGATGCGTTGGTGGATATTCCGAAGGTAGAAAAACCTTTACAAACAGAAAACGGTGAGGCTCATTTGCAAAAAACAGATATTTTCAAAAAAATCTTGTGGTTTAGCTATGACACCGAAAGTACGTGGTTTCCGTTACCTGCTAACAAAGTAAAATTGTATTTGGCTTTGAACGAACAAGGAAAATTAGCCCCTGCTTTGTCTAATGACAATGAGGACAAAAAAACGCCTACGCCAAGCAATAACGATTTGCAAGGCGAAGACAAAAAGAAACGTCCACATCACAAAGACCAAAAAAGAGACGATATTACTAAAAAAATGGTGAGCAAAGCTCGTGGCACAAATACACGCAGCAACAGCCCACAAGTACACAAAAATACGCCTCCACAACAAGCCAATCGTGAAAAAAACAACGACAAAGGCAATGATAAAAATAATGACAAGGGTAACAATCATAAAAAGAAGTAATTGATTTGTCTGATACCCCAAAGTTTTTTACCTCACCCCCAACCCCTCTCCATTTGGAGAGGGGCTTTTTTTACCTTTTAAACAAGGATAATTATTTCTTATTTTTAGCCCCACCCCTAACCCCTCCCCATAGGGAGGGGATTTTGTAATTAATTGATTTTCAAGCTCCCTCCCCTACGGGGGAGGGCTGGGGTGGGGGCTAAACATATTTACCCCAACAAATTTACCCCCAACAACAACATATCATCTGTTTGCGTGTGTTTACCTTGCCACTGGGTCATGTAGTTGGCAAAATAGTTTTCTTGTTTGTGCATGGGCAAGGTCGCCAAACCTTGTAACAATTCTCTGAACTTCTTAGAACCTAACTTTCTATTGTCTGCTCCGCCAAATTGGTCTATTACACCATCAGAACAAATGTAGAAAGTGGTAGCTTGGTCAATCTGTAGTTCAAATTTGGTAAAAATCCGTTCTTCTTCGTGTTGGTGTCCGCCAATAGAGTTTCTGTCGCCTTTTATTTCTGTTATGCTGCCGTTTTGGACATAGTACAGAGAGTTTTTAGCTCCCGCATATTCCAATTTTTCAAAAGCCGTTTGGCTTGAATTTTTATGCAGCACCACTAAGGCAATGTCCATTCCGTCCCTATTTTCGTTGGTGTTTTGTTGTAAGGTTTTGCGTATTTGTAAGTGCATACGGTTCAAGATTTTATCCGCCTCCACAACGGTTTTTTCATTGATAATTTCTGTCAAAATATCATTGCCTATCATGCTCATAAAAGCACCCGGTACACCATGCCCCGTACAATCTACGGCTGCCAAAACCACTTTATTATCTATTTCGGTTGCAAAATAAAAATCTCCCGATACAATATCTTTGGGTTTATAAAACACAAAATACTCTTGCAATACACCTTGTAAATATTCTGGTGTAGGCAATATAGCTTGTTGTATTCGTTTGGCGTACTGAATACTTGCCGTAATTTTTTCATTTTTGTGTTCAATTTCATTGTTTTTCAACGCCAAATTAGAGTTTTGTTGCTCTATTTCGTGTTTTTGTTCGGCTATCTCGTCTTTTTGCTTTTCTATTTCTGCATTTTTTTGCAATAACAAAGCATTTTTATCTTTATTGGTTTTGTAGCCATAAAAAGCTAAGGTAGCACTTGCTAAGGTCAAAAAAATCATGATAGAATAGAAACTGCGGTGTCCTTTGCGGTAACAAACAAACTCCTCCTCGTCGCTATGCGTAAAGGCGTGGGTAAAATCATCAAAAAAAGTGTCGTGTTTATGAATATCTCCTTGCTGCAAACTCTCCTGTGGGGCTTTGAACAGTTGCAACACGCCCAAAATGAGCAAAAAAGCTACTAAGAAACCTAAAAAATAACGCATAGTTTTGGGTTATTGATGTAGTTTCGAGAACAACAATCACACCTAACATAGTTTCATAAGAGGCTGTATTTTCTGAATAATACTAATTTAGCCTGATTGATAAATACTAAATGTTGTACCGTCTGATTTGTAGTAAGTGTTGCTCAATAAGCAACCCTCTTGGTAGATTTTCTCTATAGCTATTGTTCCATTCTCGTAAAAAGACAAAGATTTTCCATCTAAAAGTCCGTCTTTATACTCACTCAAAGACCTTCCTGCTTCATAAAAAACTGTGCCTGTAAAAAATACGCCTTCTTCGGTCTGCAAATAACCTAAGTTGTTGGTGTAAATGGCATCGTCTGGGATAAACATTCCTGAGTGCCACTTTACAAGGGGACTGCGGAAGGTGCTGAGGTCTATGTTGGGGAGAGTAGGGTGCATGAAAATAATAAATATTTGTTTTATACAGTCGAGTTTTTATACAAAACTATGAATTGATTTGACATACCTTTATATCATAGTTGTAAGTACGCATCTCTCTAATGCACTTAATAATTGAATACTTAGCTATATTAGACTTATAACTTTCTATATTATCCTCGACAGGCATATTTTTATTATTAGTTGCAAATGCAAAAACATAGATTATTCTATTTTTTTTGAACAAATCTATAAATTCATCTTTAGTATATGTATTAGAAAATAAATCATTAGCTTTATCATACATCTTACTGATATAGTCAAATTTATTAGACTTAATATCATCATACAGCCTTTTTGCTGACAAACTAATTTGGTTATCTAATTCTCTTAGTGCAGCATCAAATCCGTATTTAACATGAATTAAATAAATTTCATTGTTATCTACATACATTATATCACATAACTCAATTAAATCTGGCACAATGGTATCCAATACAAAATATTTCGGTATATTTTGGTATAGTAAATTATATTCCCTTTCTTTTGGTTGTTTTGTTTTGTCCCAAGGTAAATATAAAATATCCTTATCTATTTTATTATTCTTAATTACTTGTACACATTCATTTTTCAAATCATCAATGAATAAAGAATTTAAGTAATACCATTTTGTATCAACTACAAACACTGGCTTATTATTGTAATTTAGTTCTGTTGTAAAATGATGTATAAAGCCCGCAGACAATGGTTTCTTATCATTTACATAGGCTAAAACTCTCATTTTATTAATAAATGCTCGAAAGTTGTGTTCTCTAAAATCATTTAGACTTAAAGCTATTTTTTCTACAAATGTTTCATATAATTTTTCTCTATTTTCAACTTTTATTTTACGTATCTTGTCTTCCTCATTTTTATAAGTTATCACATAATAATCTGCCGAATAAAATTCTGATATTTTATTCGGATTACATAAGTCAAACTTAAATGTATTGTATCTGTCCCCATAGGATTCCTGTTTGCTTTTGCGGAAATCAGCAACATCATCAAATATTTTTCTAATAAGTAAATTTGTAAGCTCTTGCTTTTCTTTGACATCTTTAATTTCTTTATAAGTAGAAACGTAATCCTTTGATTCTTTTTTTAAAATCTTTCCTAAAGAACAAATAATTTGACATAGATTTTTAAAATCTATAAGTTTTTTTATTCTAAAAGATTTGCCTGCATAAATATTTATTTTATCTAGCTCATCTTTTTTGAGGAATTTAAAGTATTCATTAGACATTTCTGTATTTAATTCAATATCTATCTCTTTGGGTACTTTCCCAAAACGTACATAATCTGTAAGTCGAAAGTCATTTCTATATTGTTCGGAAATGCCTGCTTGCTTACCTGTTAGACCTCTTGAACTAATTGAATGAATAATATCTTCTGGATTTATTAGTTTCGAGAGTACTAACAAGCCAAAAGTGTGGTCAATATACTTCACAATAGCTTCATAACCAGTTCCTCCAATTACCACAAATAAATTATTATTATCATCTGCAATAAATAGTAATAACGTAAGTGTTGAGGTTTGTAGTTTTAAGTCTTTTGTAAAATTATTCGGTAAAAAACTATCCCACTCACATTCCTGCTCATTAAAATTATGAACAAATAAATAAAACTGTAATCCATTTACAGCCAAGATTTTAGAAATACCTTTATCTTCTTTATTATTCTGATAAGTTTTGTTAATAATAAATTTAATTTTATCTTCATCAGAAGGAGATTTACTTAATTCATGGTGTTGTTTGTCTATTTTATAGATATTAATAACTTTATTCATGTCGTATATGTAGTTAAATGGTTAATATATTTTGAGATTAAATGTACGGCTTTTGATTTAAAGGTAATAAGTATTAGGTAATAAGAAAAGTAAAATACTAAAAAATATTCTTTAAAGGTAAGTTTTATACAGTAATTCTTAATTTATACTAAAATTAATAGATTGTTATTAAGTTTTAATTAGTATTTAATTTATTGAAAATCAAGTTATTAAAAATATTTTGTGAGTAAAGTAAATAAATATTCTTATATAGTATCATTGTTATTATACTATATAAGAATATTTATTACATGATTATTTGATAGTTAAATTTGATTAGAAGTAATTTTCCCTACAACTTCACCATCACCTGCACCGTAATTTCCGACTGCACATTGCCATTAATAGTTTCCAACCCACTACTAATTTTGTCTATGTCCCTGTAGGCAGTGTAGGCATACCGCAACCACGCACTCCATTTCTTGTGTGGCTTGTACCTGATGAGGTAGTAGTTCCGAAAACCACGCCCATAGTAGGCAGGTAGAGCAAAGGCATACAACACATTTTTTTCAAACATATATTGCCGATTGTCAAAATCATCTGTATCGAAAATAGCGAAACGGGTAGAAAACTGAAACTGTTTGTAGTCTATCGTAGCATCTTGAGCTATCAAAAAGCCTACGGTTTCGGTTTGTCCTTGTTGTTGGTAGCTGCTTAGTTGCACCCTTGACCGCAAAAATACGCCTTCTTTTACTGTCCAATCGGCATTAATTTGGGCGTTGCGTTTACGCGAAGGCACAGGGTAGTCTATTCGGCTGTCGTTGTTGCGGAGGTTACGCCCTTTTTCCTCCTCCCGAAACTGCACATACAATAACATACTTCTGGACGGTTGGTAGCTTACTCTTGCCAAATATTCGTAACCGTTGGAAGGGGCATCTACCAAAAAACGCAGCCATGCAAAACTAAAATGGTCGTAATAAGCTGCCAATGTCCATTTTTTATTGGCTTTAAATTTAATGCCCCAATATGTACCTACTTCGTTAATGTTTCGAGTACCTTCCGAAAACGCATTGCCATAAAACGTATGCAAATTTTTGTCAAATCTGCGGTGCAAAATTGCAATGTCTAACTTTGTGGTCAATGCACTGACTAAGCCCACCACCAAGCCTGTACCGCCACTCGAAGACATACCTGCTTCGCCAAAAAAACTTGTATTTCGCCAAATATAACCGCCATTGACTCCAAAATTGGCGTTTTGCGTACCACTAAACTCAAATTGGTTGTAGTTGCGAGGCGTAGGACGTACCGCAGCACTAAAATTGGTGTTCATCAACGTAAAACCAATGTCTGCATTTTGGTTACGGCTTACATACCGCAAATGCCCGCCATAAGTGGTTTCTCGCAGTTGGTCTTTTTTGGCATCTTCCGAAGGGGTGCGGTGGTAGCCTGTCCGAATGATACTGTTCAAAAAGTCGTTTTCATCAGAAATCGTGTCTGCCCCTACGTTCTGCACATTGCCGTCTTGCAACAAAGACGACACAAAAGCCGTTGCGTCCCACCGTTTAGAGAGTTGGTAGGTAACCGCACCACCTCGCATAAAACCCGACTCTAATACAGATGTATAGGGACGAATGCCCGTAGTGCTTCGCCGAACCGTTAGGGCTGTTTCTGCCCCTTTGCCCACCACAAAACCTGCACTTAGCAACAAACCTTGCCCTATTTGTAACTGATAATCGCCAATGACTAATGCCTTGATTTTCTTTCGGTTATAGACAGCAATGTGAAAAGAAGTAAAATCGAAACCGTTGCGGTTTTGGAAATTAAAGGCTTCGCCTGCGTCTTTTTCGGCAGTGAACCCAATACTAAAATCTTTGAGGTGGCTGGTGCGGAAACGTACATAATACTTGTCTGCATTGCCCAAATAACGAGTTTTGGGCAAACCCGCCGAAGTCGTATCGGCAGGCGTAAGAGTTTGGTAGCCTTGTCTTTGTTCCAAATCTCTTTCGTAACGGAGTAGCAAAAAGTTGTTTTTTTCGGCTAAAATTCTTTTGAACAAACTACGGTTGTCTTGGGCAAAAGTCGTGGGAGTAATTCGCACAAAAGGCAATATTTTTTTGATAGTAGCCACGTCTAAATTTTCAACGGCTTGCAGTTCGTAAATGCTCAAAAATTCGCCATATTTCTCTCTATGAGCTACTAAACTATTAATTTGTATTTCAGACAAAATGTATAATGCTTTCAGTTGTTCTTTGGTGGCGGTGTTCAGGTCTAAAGGATTGGTGTAGAGCTGAAACAAACTTTCATACGCATCTGCATAATTCAGATTTTCGTCTTGTACGGGGAACAGATTTTGGATAAACTCGTCTATGTCTATCTCTTCTAGCTCGACTTCTTGGGCAAAACTGCCCCAACTTAACAACAGACAAAGTACAAAAAGTAATAGTTTTTTCATAGTTGTAGGTAAGGGCAAAGGAACAAAGAAAGGAGTTTAGCTTTTATATTGGTTGATAATAAATTGTAAAATACCTAACAATTTGGGCAATTCATTGATAAAGTATCTTTCTTTGTCTATAAAAATAGTGTTTCCTTCCAATTTTAAAAACACCCAATCATAGGCATTCGTAACAGCCCCATAAATGGTGGTATAAGGTTCGTTGTTCTCCTGATTAACAAGCCTTGCTGCATACATTTCGGCAGCACATTGGGCAAATCCCTCACTTGCCTCTTTATTTTTAGACTCGAACAAACAAAAAATAGGTCTTTCTGGCTCTACAATACTTGGTTTTGCAGAAACCAAAAAATCAGGAGAACCACTCAATTCACTATCACTTTCAATATTGAAAGTATAACCCGAAAAGATAGTAATAAATGGATTATTTCGTTTTAATTCACGAGTAATAGGAGCTATAATGTACTCTGACTTTGCTTTTTCAGACATCAAAGGGACTTCTTTGGCTTCTTGCAAGTCCTCAGACAGCCTTTGGCTGGGCGTAATGTTTTGTATGTCAATATTTTGGAACAAAAAAGTGTCTTTTTGCTGTAATCCGTAGTCTTTTTTGAGTTTTGCCAAGGTAAAATTTGAATATGCCATTTGTGAAGTCAATAAAATGCCCTTGCAAAGATATTTTGCAAAAGCCAAATTACATATTTTTTTAGTTGTTTACAAGTCTGTTATGCAAAACCTCTCCTTGCTTTTTCCATTTGGAGAAGAAAATACTTAACGTAAATGATGTGGTATTAGTTTAGCCCCACCCACCCCCTTCCAACTCAGTTGCTCCCCATAGGGAGGGGGGCTTGATAATCAGAGAGTTGTAAACTCCCCTCCCTGCGGGGAGGGGTCGGGGGTGGGGCATTTAAAGCACTACGTAACTTACTTTACTTATAAACTCTCATAGACTTATTCACAAACTCTCTTACAATAACTTTTTATATCAAATTTTCTCTACCTTTGCCACACTTTCAATTAACCCTTTTTGCAATATGAAATTCATTGCTCATATTAACGTAATGCCACAAAAAGAAATTTTAGACCCACAAGGCAAAGCCGTAAAATTAGGCTTAAAAAATTTGGGGATAGACCAAGTTACAGATGTGCGTATCGGTAAGCACATTACGGTAGAAATAGAGGCTGCTAACGCCGAAAGTGCCAAAGAAAAAGTAGAATTGGCGTGCAGCAAACTATTGGCAAACTTGATTATGGAAGATTACTCTTACCAAATTGTACCTGCATAACGTAGGTGTGGTGATAAGCATTAAAATGGCATTGTCTTTTTAGAGGTTCAACTCTGGAAAGACAATGCCGTTTTAGTGAATCATTTTATTTTAGCTGTTGGTTTAAAATTACCTATTTTTGCACCACTATTTTCCTTACAGCTTTTTTTTGGTCTTTGCCCCAAAGTTGCACAATATACACCCCATTTGGTAAATTATTCATTGTCAGTTTTTTATCACTTGCCCACAGCTCAAACTCCTGCAAAATTACTTCTCTGCCCAAGTAATCCATTACTCTTACACTTTGTACTTCACCCTCTATATACACTTCGTCTTGTGTAGGGTTTGGGTACAAATTCACGTCTAACTCTACCACATTGTCCTCGAAACTAGTAATATCGGGCTTTCTAAACACAGGACGCATCACTATACTACCCTTGACATTGGGCAAGGTATTTTGCTCCCATTTATTGAAAATATTGTAATAAATCTTGCTACTGTTGTCATTGTTCTTGTCAAAACCCAATGTCAGGGCTTTGTCTGTGAGTTGTTCCACACCAATATAAAACTTACCATTTACCAGCACATTTCTTGGTAAAATAATGCGTTGCGGTTTATTTGGCTCTGTTGGGTACTCCAAAGGCACATTGGTTTGTAACAACAAACTATCTTTGTTTGCCCCACCGCCCAAATTAATATTTTTCCAAACATATAAATTAAAAGTTTCTCCTTTCAAATTCGTCCCCAAAGGCACAAACAAAACATCTATGGCTATCAAATAGTCTTCTTTCACCACATTGTACTCATAAGCTAACTTGCCAAATCGTTGGTTAAATGCCAAACCGTACTCCGCCGAACCGTCATCATACGCATAATAATCGTCTAAAACATGGGTCGTTGCAAAAGTATCGTTAGAAGTCGTACTAAAACCATAACGAGAAAATCTTTCGTTAGTATTCATCTGTACTTCGGCTTGTAGCCACATGGCTCTGCGATTAGTAGGCACTTTTAAATTTTTAGTAAAACCCTGAATCAAAAACTGGCGGGCATTTACAGGCACTAACACTGTACTGTCTTTGGCAGTGGCAAAAGTGTCATTCGTAAGTCCATCTTTCACCATAATTTTGTACTGCAATACGTTTCTGTCCCCGTCTGTTCGCAAATAATTTACCCCTGCAAAAATCGTATCTACCACCCGCAAAGGCACACTATTAAAGTGCGTAATCGGCATGGCTTTGTAGTCTTTCAACAACTTGATAGGCGGCACACCCACCGCAAAATCCGCAAAATCTTGTGTATTTGTTCTATTTCTGTCCAAATATACATAGTCCAAATTCCACACATCATACGCCCCCGACAACCGAGTAACGACTTGGAAACGAAACTGGAAATTTCTATGAAAATACATAGGGTCTGTAATACTAATAGCCTGATATTCAAAGTCTATCCAATTAGCCCGTATTTCAAATTGTCTAACTGTATTCCAATTTCCTGCTGCATCTCGTAGCTGTACCCTGAAAAAGTCGCCTACATCTGGTCTTTCGCCATTGCCTTGTGGTTGTAAATAAAACGTCAGTAACAAATTAGGAAAACTATCTGCCTTACTCAAATCTATCTGCTTAGAAGTCAAAATATCTGCCTCGCCTACCAACAAAGGGCTATCAAAATTATACGGTTGTCCGTTGGCTGCTATGCCGTCAAAACTTGCCACATTGAAAGACAAAGGGCGAATAGGCAAAGTATTATTCACATACACACCACTTCCACACAACCATTTAGTTGTATCTACGGCATTGGCATAGCGTAGTTTGGTAAAATCATCAAAGAAAGGTAGTTTTATTTTGGTCGAATCTTTGGTACAATCATAGTTTTCTGTTCTTGCTTGTGCCTTCCCCGAAGGTTGGGCATATTGGGCTAAAGGCAACAAAGAAACTTGTGCAGTAGCTACCCAAGAAAAAAGGAGCAAAAAAAATGAAAAGGTGATACTGCTTATTTTTTTGACTAAAAGCATGATAATAAATAAGTTATGACAGATGAATGGTTCTTCCCTAAACGACAATCTGAAAGAATTTGTAACAAAGAAAAAAAAAAATCTTGAAAATACTTGCATGGTATCGAAAAAAACAGCTACCTTTGCAACGTCAAATTCAAACAACGAATAATTGACAGTTAAATAATGCGAAAGTAGCTCAGCTGGTAGAGCATCACCTTGCCAAGGTGAGGGTCGTGGGTTCGAATCTCATCTTTCGCTCAAAGTTACTACAAAAGTAAAGTCTTTTGTAGTTTTTTTATCCGAAAATTTTTGAAATATTGTCGTGATGGCGGAACAGGTAGACGCGCAGGACTTAAAATCCTGTGGAAGAAATTCCGTGAGGGTTCGATTCCCTCTCATGACACTAATATTTCAGTCTTGCGAAAGTAGCTCAGCTGGTAGAGCATCACCTTGCCAAGGTGAGGGTCGTGGGTTCGAATCTCATCTTTCGCTCAAATAAAAGCCTTAACATTTAGAATGTTAGGGCTTTTTTGTTTTAATTTCGCTGCTCGTAGCTTATTACTTTTTCTTCAAACAATCTACAATGATTTTTAATTATATAACGTAAGTTGTATAGTGTACCGTATTGAAGTTGATAACTAATTTTTGCTATGACTTCACCCCAAAACTTCTTTCCATTGAGCAAGGGACTGTGGAGTTATTCATTCTATTAGTAAAATATTTTTGAGTGCATAACAAGCCCAAACCTATTGCGTATAGTATTGTTGTAAACCATTTTACTTGGACTAACTCTTATGATAGCCCCTGAAATTCCCAACAATGAATTAGCCCGACTTAACAAGTTGTTAGGTTATAATATCTTGGATACACCTGCCGAACAAGATTACAATGAAATTGTAGAGTTAGCTTCTCAAATCTGCGGAACTTCTATAGCTCTGATTTCGCTGATAGACGCACAACGCCAATGGTACAAAGCCCAAATAGGCATGACAGATTCGTCTGCACGCAGAGAAATAGCTTTTTGTTCTCATGCTATTTTGCAAGATGATATTTTTGAGGTGGAAGACGCAACGCAAGACCAACGTTTTTTTGATAATCCGTTTGTGGTGGGTAGCCCCGAAATTCGTTTTTATGCAGGTATGCCACTGAAAACACCAGATGGTTTTAATTTGGGGACATTGTGCGTCATTAACCCGCAGCCTCAACGCCTTACGGACTTTCAACGGTTTGCGTTAAAAGTATTGGCTAAACAAGTAGTGAGTCTATTGGAATTGCGTTTGACGGTAACTATACTTTCTGATACCAAACATCAATTAGAAGAAAGCAATATTGTGATTATGCAACAAAATGTAGCTATTTTGGAACAATCCGTAGAGTTGGCACGCATGAATGAAACCAAAGACAAACTATTTTCTATTATTGCTCACGACCTTCGCAACCCGATGAGTAGTATCAAAGGTTTTTTGAGTTTGCTAAAATACTATGAATCTCTCACACCACAAGAAATAGCCAATTTGGTGAGTCAGTTTCAGAAAAGTATGGATAATGTCAGCGAAATTTTAGAAAACCTATTACAGTGGGCAAAAAGCCAGATGAATGGTTTACAAGTGCAGCCCGAAGTTTTGTTTTTAGAAAGTATCGTACAAAACAAAGTACAACTTTTACAAGCATTGGCAGAAGAAAAACAAATTACACTTTCGGCAAAAGTAGCTCCTTCGCACCAAGTCTATGCAGACTTGAATCATTTGCGTTTAATTCTACAAAATTTGATGAGTAATGCTGTTAAATTTACAGACAGCAACGGAAAAGTAACTATAAGTTCCACTACCAAAGGCGAATGGGTAGAAATCTGTGTCTGTGATACAGGCAAAGGCATGAATGCAGAAGACGTACAAAAATTGTTTGGCATCAATACACATTTTACAACCTACGGCACACAAGGCGAAAAAGGAACAGGTTTAGGGCTGTTATTATGCAAAGAATTTGTAGAAAAAAATGGAGGGAAAATTTGGGTAGAAAGTGAATTGGGCAAAGGAAGTCGTTTTTATTTTACCTTGCCTGCTGCAAATACTTAGTAATTTTGGGAAGGATAAAAGGAAAGTTAAAGTTAGGAATAGAAATTTTTTTCTAATTTAGCCCAACTTTCAACACTAACAACAAAGCCAACAACCCAGCTAAGTAATTTACCCTCATGAATCCACGCCAGAAGTTTTTAGTAGTCATAGCTTTTTTAGTGTTTGTTTCGCTACTAAGACTATTTTTAGCTGCACCCACTCGCCCTTTTTATAAACTCGACACACCTTTTCAGCCTCTTTACGAAATCTCGCAAGTGGCAACAGTACGAAACTTGTTGTTGCAACAGACTGATACATTGAAAAGTATTCAGTTCATTCAAGACTCTGCCCGCAGACAATTATTGGCAAAGCAAGTAGCACAACTATACGCCTACCACAACTATAGACCTATTTGGTATCCCGCAGGTGTGCAACTGCCCAAAACGGATACGCTGCTCGGTGTCATTGCAAAACACGCAGAAGAAGGACTTTTAAAGCCTTGTTATTATATAGACAGTATTCAGTTTTTGAAGAATTTTATAGATACCACACACCAACGAAAAGAACAACTCAATGCTATTGTGCGGTTAGATTTTTTGACTACATTAAGTTGTTTGACTTATTTTACGCATTTGCGGTACGGAAAAATTACGATTTCACAAAGGCGTTATAGTCTTAGTAAATGGCAACACAGCCGTACTTCGCAAGACAGTGTAGGTTTGTTGGTGTATAGAGAGTTGTATAGAGGCGGTATTTCAAAGATTTTGCAAACTTTTACGCCCATACACCCCCAATACAAAGCCTTACGGAGTGTTTTACAACATTATTTGGCGTATAACAAAAAACAGTTTTTGCCTATTACAGATTCAGCTTTACACCTAAAAGATAGTAGTCAAAATGTGGTGGCTCTTAAACAACATTTGGTAGCTTTGGGAGATTTGCCCAACTACAAACTCTACCCCGAAATGTTGTATGACAGTGCAACATGGCGGGCTGTATTGCGTTTTCAATACCGCCACCACCTCAAAGAAACGGGCAAGGCAGACAAACAAACTTTGCAGTATTTACAACAACCAATTACGAACATCATAGAACGAATAGCCTTGAATATGGAAAGGTTGCGGTGGCGAGAATATGCCCCTGCTCCTCGTTCTTTGGTCGTAAATATTCCTGATTTTCATTTGTATATGTACGAAAAAGACAGGGTAGTTAGTGTAATGAAGGTTATTGTAGGCAAAAAAGCTACACCTACGCCTATTTTTAACGACACCTTAGAGTATGTCGTCTTTCGTCCTACGTGGGCAGTACCCGAAAAGATAGCCACACACGAAATTTTGCCCAAAATAAAAGCTAACCCCAGCTATTTGAGTGCAAATGGCTACGTTTTATACAACAAAAGTACACAGCAACGAGCAAGTATTACGAGTGCAGACCTGAAAAGACTATCAGCAGCTAATTTTCCGTACCGTATCATTCAGAAGTCGGGAGATGCGAATTTATTAGGCTATGTCAAATTTATTTTTCCGAACCAAGCCAATGTGTATTTGCATGATACGCCTAATGATAGACTGTTTAACAAAAATAAACGTGCTTTCAGTCATGGTTGTATTCGGGTGGAATGTCCTGAACACTTAGCCGAGTATGTGCTAAAAAACATGAATAATTGGGACAAAAACAAGATTAAAACAGCTATGGCAGACGAAAAACAGCAAAAAGTAGTGAATTTGCCTACTGCCGAAAAAATCCCTGTGCAGTTATGGTATCAAACCGTATGGGTAGATGCTGCGGGAATGTTGCACTTTGCCGAAGATATTTATGACCATGACGAAACGCAATTAGAATGGCTGTTGAAGTAGTTTTTTGTCTTATACAAAACAAGCAACGTAAAAGAGATGTAATCTTTCAAAAAGATTACATCTCTTTTACGTTGTTTATCTTACTTTTTACTTTGTCATTACCCCTGCATTTTTGTACTGCATTTGGTACAAATGGTAATAAGCCCCTTCTTTTGCCAACAGTTCTTCGTGTGTACCTACTTCTTTAATTTCGCCTTTGTCCAAAACCACAATTTTGTCTGCGTGTTGAATAGTGGCTAAACGGTGAGCTATGACCAAAGAAGTACGCCCTTTCAACATTTTTTCTATGGCGTGTTGGATAAGTTCTTCGGTTTCGGAATCTACGGAAGACGTAGCCTCGTCCAAAATAATAATGTCGGGATTATAAACCAAAGTACGAATAAACGAAATCAGTTGGCGTTGTCCCACAGACAGCGTAGCCCCTCTTTCCATGACATTGTAATCAAAACCTTCGGGTAGTTTTTCAATAAATTCTTTTGCTCCTACCAAATCGGCAGCTTTGATGACCATTTCTTTGGTAATGTTGCGGTTGCCTAAGGTAATGTTTTCGTAAATACTTGTAGAAAATAAAAATACATCTTGCAACACTACGCCTATTTTGTTGCGTAAAGCCTCCAAATTGTATTCTCTAATGTCTGTTCCGTCTAAATAAATATGCCCTTTATTGATTTCATAAAAACGGCTTAACAAGTTGATAATAGATGACTTACCTGCACCCGTAGCTCCTACAAAGGCTATCATTTCGCCTTTCTTTACTTCAAAACTAATGTCTTTTAACACATAATTGTCGCCTTCGTAGGCAAACCAAACATGGTCAAATTTTACTTCTCCTTTTACGGCTTGCGGAATGTATGCCCCTGTATCTTGGATATATTCTTGACTGTCTAACAATTTCAAAATACGGTCTGCACTCACAATGCCCATTTGTAAAGTATTGAAACGGTCTGCCAACTGGCGTACAGGGCGGAAAAACATGGCGATATACAAAATAAAGGCAATGAGAGTACCCAACGTAATATCGTCATGAATTACACCTCTTGCACCGTACCACACCAACAAACCTGTACCCGCAGCTCCAATGACCTCTGCCACAGGAAAATACACTGAATAATACAAAACAGATTTGATGTGGGCTTTGCGGTGTTCTCTGTTCAAATCTTGGAACTTGGCAAATTCTTTGTCTTCTGCCCCAAAAATCTGCACGATATTCATGCCTGTAATGTGTTCTTGCAAAAATGAATTGAGGTTAGAAACGGCGGTGCGGACTTCGTTAAAAGCTACTTTTACTTTTTCTTTGAAAATGTATGTTGCAAAAAATAGCAAAGGCAATGTAGCCAAACTCACCAAACTTAGTTTCCAATTTGTATAAAACATTAGCCCAACAATAAAGACAATTTGCAAAATATCGCCAACAATGTTTGCCAAACCTTCCGAAAATACACTTGCAAGGGTTTCTATGTCTGAAACAACTCTTGTGATAAGGCGACCCACAGGCGTTTTGTCATAAAACTGCAAACGCATATTCAATACATGGCGGTACACCTGCACTCGTATATCACGAATAACGGTTTGCCCCAACCAATCGGACAAATAAGATTGGAAGAACTGAATAACAGCTTGCACCAAAGAAATAAGTATCATTACGCCTATCATTTGGTACAAACCCACGACATCACCATTGGCTATTTCGTGGTCTATGGTACGTTCTATAAGGTAAGGACGGGACGGAGCAAGCACCCCCGCCAAGATAATTAGTACAACTAAGCTATAAAAATAGGATTGGTAGGGCTTTACGTACCCATAAATTCTGAATAAAATACGACTGTCGAAAATATTACCACTTGCGGTTTCTTTTTGTGCCATGTTGTTGTTGGAGTTTTTTGCAGAAAAGTCCCCATTTCAAGACAATTCGTGCTTGCATATACCTACAATAAACTTGTATCTGCCTTGTAAAGTTCTTTGGAGAGAAAAAATAATAGGTAATGTAAATGGCATAGTAATTTAAAAGCCCCGAATAGTGAGTTTTACATTGTAAACCTTTGCATCAATCGTAATCTATTCTGGGAAATATTCCATGCAATTAGTAGGTTATACACTGACGATAAAAAACTTTTCAGTCATCAGTGAGTAGTAAGCAGGTGTTTTTTTCTGTAAGTAATTCATTATTAACTGTTTACCAATAATTGTTCATTGTGAAAAATTCTTATTTTAATGGATAGAGCCTCACCTCTATAAAGAGTCATATTGTCTTTGTATAAAAGCAATACGACTCTTTAATTGATTATTTTGATTTGTAAGACTATCAACCTTATTAAGTATTTCAATAGTCTTAACTTATAAATACACAGAGCTTAAAGGCTCAATTGAAAGATACGACAATGTTAATATTATTGTCGATATGATACTTAATAAGATTGTTTTCATTACTTTTTAATGTATTTTCTAATTGCTACATAAGTTTGATTGACATTACTTTCTTTAAGATTTATTTCAGAATAATCATAATTGTTACCGCCATTACCAACAGGTAATACACAAGCATTAACACCGTTAGCATCTCTACCACCGCAACCATTTAACATCATTCTAAAAGAATCCTCTTTTGAATCTTTGTCGTAAAAATAACAATAAATCTGGACACTAGGTTTACCTAAGTCTTTAATTTCCATTTTCATTTCTACAAGTTTGTCATCTTCTGCTGGTATTGTTGTAATTCCATTTTTTGTTATCGTATGACTTACTTTTTTGTAATCTCTGTAAATCACATTTGTTGTTGGGTCATCTTTTTTACATGAAAAAAGAACCAATGTTAATACCAATAATAAACTAATCTTTTTCATTTTCTATTCAAATTAAACTGTTAAATAATTTGTCAATTTGCTGGTTGAGTAATGCTGCATACTCCAATTTGTGTTCAGTTACTTTTTTGCTTTTTGATTTCAGGCACAATAGCAGTATTATCGTTATTATGATGAAATATCACATACAATAAAGTTGCAAAACAGTACAAAAAACACGCAAAATAGTATTGATTTACATACTATTGCTGCAATACTTGTTTTAACAAAGAAGAAAAATAATTAAACAATAATTTTTTAAAAATATTTTAAAACAATGAATAATACAAATTTTTAACTGTTTTTAAAAATAAATTTTACACTTTTTTAGGTTTATCAAAAAAAAGACTATTTATCTCTAAACAGTCTTTTTTTACTTATTTCATTTCCTTGCGAATTTCCTCTATTTCTGCAAGACTTAGCCTTGTAAGTTTAGTAATCAAGTGGTTAGGTAAGCCCTCTGCTATGGCGTTTTTGACTACCTCAAGTTTTCCCTCTTGCAAGCCCTTTGCATACTTTAAATCTAAGGAGTTTTCCATGTCCCTATAATACTTCAAACTGTTTTCGTAAAGTGGATTATGATTTTTGCCTTTCATTGTAGCTAACTTTGTATAAGCAAAGATAGTAAAATTTGGTGTGTATGGTGCAAAGAACAAGACTGTTTAAGGCTAAACAGTTTTGTTTGTTATTCAAGTTCTTTGGAGAGAAAAAATAATAGGTAATGTAAGTTTTTCGCCTTTTATTCCCTAATATTCATCTTTTTAGATAACTTAGGACTAAATTATTTGGCACAAACAAACCTATCGAGTATGAAAACCATTTTTTTGAGCTGTTGCTGTTATTTTTTCGTGTTAGTGGCGTTGGCACAAGCCCCAACAACATGGAAAACGCAATTTGCGAAGGCACAGGAGTATTTTAACAAAAACGACTACGACAATGCCGTTCAAACAGCCGAAGCAAGTTTAGCCACCCTACCCAAAGACGCACAAGAATCACAAGCCCACACGCATAGTTTGATTGGCAATAGTTTTTTGTACAAAGGGCGGAATGATTTGGCGGTAGAGCAGTTTCAAAAAGCATTGGATTTATACAAAAAAAGTATTGGTGAAAAAGCCGAACCTACGGCAGACTGTTACAGTCATTTGGGGATTTTGTTTTGGAACATTGGGAATAATGAAGAAGCCTTAGCCCATTTACAAAAATCTTTGACCATTCGCCAAGAGTTGTTCCAAGAAAATCATGCAGAGGTGGCAGCTTCTTACAACGACATAGGGCTGGTATATGCTCAAAGTCAGCCTTTTACGGCACTTTCTTACTACGAAAAAGCCCTTGCCATTTACCAAAAAGTGTACCCTGAAAACCACGCCACCATTGCCAACGCCTACACGAATATAGCTTTGATACAGTTGGGGCAGTTGCAATATGAAATAGCTTTGGAAAATTTGGAAAAAGCCCTGCAAATTCGCAAGGCGGTGTATGGTGAAGAACACCCCAACGAGGCTTTTACGTACAATAGCATGGCACAAGTCTATAAAGCAATGGGGCAAAACGAAAAAACTTTGCAGCTTTTTGACAAAGCCCTGAAAATTTATGAAAAAAACTACGGCACAAAGCACCCCGAAATAGCCAATACATACAACCAAATGGCTACGGTGTATTTAGCACAAAAAAGTTATGACAAAGCTGCTGTTTTTTGTCAAAAAGCATTGATAGCCAATAGTTTAGATTTTGATGATGCGGATATTCGCAACAACCCCAACATTGCGAATAATTACAACCCGACCATTTTTTTGTCGTCTTTGTTGCTCAAAGCAAAGATTTTTGAGGAACTGCACTTTTCAAAAACCCTGAAATTGCGGGACATTAAACTGGCTTTGGCGTGTTTGCAACGCTGCGATGAATTGATAGCACACCTTAGACGAGTGAGCAGCAATAAAAACGACAAGTTGGCTCTGGGGGCTACGGCTGCGGAAGTGTATGAAGATGCTATTCAGTTGTGTTTGCATTTGGCAGAGGTAACATTGGCACGCAAAAAGTACGAACAGTTGGCGTTTGATTTTGCAGAAAAAAGTAAGTCTGCGGTGCTGCTAAATGCTATTTCTGATGCCAACGCCAAAGAATTTGCGGGTTTGCCACCTGCGGTTTTGGAACAAGAGAAAAATTTGAAGGTAGAAATAGCTTTTTATGAACAGAAATTAGGCGAAAAAGGGCAAAACGAACAGGCTGTTCGCAACAAATTGTTTGATTTGAACCAAAGTTATGACAATTTTATTAAGGAATTGGAAAAAAAATATCCTGCCTACTATGATTTGAAATTTAATGTGAAAACGGCAACGGTGCAAGATTTACAAGGACTGTTGGACAGCAACACCGAAGTTGTCAGCTACTTTATAGCCGAAAGAAGCAAAAGATTGTATGTTTTTAAGGTCAGTGAACAAAATTTGGCGGTGTATAATGTGCCTTTGGAGGCAGACCTGCAAAAATGGATTACGATTTTGCGAAATTCTATGTTGTATAAAGCCACCAAAGAGTATTTGAATGTGGCGTATTTGTTGAAAAAACAGCTTTTTCCGTTTAGCCTTCACAACAAAAACTACATTTGTATTCCCGATGGACGTTTGGGCATTATTCCTTTTGAGGCTTTGTTAGCCGAAAAGGTGCAAGCTACTACGAATGGCGTAGATTTTTCGCAGTTGCCGTATTTGCTGAACAAGAGTTATTTTAGCTACGCCTATTCGCATACCTTACTGTACCAACGCCTACGCAACCCCGCCCAACAAAAATCACAAATACAGTCGGCTGCGTTGATAGCCCCTGTGCATTTTGAGGCGATGAAAATGGCGACCCTCAAAAACACCGCAACCGAAGTGCAAACCATAGCCGAATTGTGCAATGAAAATGCTATTCAGCCCAATATTTTTTTACAAGAAAAAGCCCAAGAAAGCATTTTGGGCAGCAGTGCTGTTACGGAGGCAGACATTTTGCATTTTGCGACACATGGCGAAGTGAATGAGGAGTACCCCGAAAAATCACGCATTATTTTGTCGGCAGACCCTACGAAAAACACAGATGGGATTTGTTATGCAGCCGAAATTTATAATTGGCAGTTTCAACGCAAGCCCCAACTCTGTATTTTGTCGGCGTGCCAAACGGGTTTGGGTAAAATAACGAAAGGCGAAGGCATTATCGGGCTTACTCGTCCTTTGTTGTTTGTGGGCATACAGAATATAGTGGTGAGTTTTTGGAAGGTGGCAGATGATGCGACTATGGAACTGATGACGGGGTTTTATAAAGAAGCCCTGAACAGCGACTACAGCTACAACGAAGCCCTGCGAAACGCCAAACTGCAACTGATACGAGGCAAAAAGTTTGCTCACCCTTATTTTTGGAGTTCTTTTGTGCTGTTGGGGCGGTGAGTTGTTGTGTGCCTAAGCACTTTGGCTATTTTGCGGTTGTTTTGTAGTGTAAAACATACACTAACAAAAAGAAATAGTGCTTGGTAAACCCCTACTAAGAAAGAAAATGAAATAAAAGTTTGGAGTTCTTGTAGTTTTTACACATCTTTGGAGAGTAAAATTTGCAGACATTCCTACATAGTTGCGGATATTTCTACATTTTTTGACTTATATTCTTTGAAAAGTTAAAAAAAACAAGCTATTTGGCTGTAGGAATGTCTTTTCCATTAAAAGAAGGATTGCGACTTTATTTTTGAAATCAATATTTCTCTATCCAACTGTAGGAATGTCTTTTCCATTAAAAGAAGGATTGCGACAACACAAATTTAATTTCACCATCTACAAATGCTTGAACGTAGGAATGTCTTTTCCATTAAAAGAAGGATTGCGACAGGGTACGGCGGAGGTCATCAGCTTCGTTTTGCAGCTTGTAGGAATGTCTTTTCCATTAAAAGAAGGATTGCGACATAGGGTTTTCGCCAAACTCCATTCGTGCAGGGAGTACGTAGGAATGTCTTTTCCATTAAAAGAAGGATTGCGACTCAAGCTCACTTATGAACTTGATACGTTCTGTTGGCATAGTAGGAATGTCTTTTCCATTAAAAGAAGGATTGCGACCTTTGAGTCTTTTTGTTACCACAATCCAAATTAAGTTAGCTAGGAATGTCTTTTCCATTAAAAGAAGGATTGCGACTTGTAAGGGTAATTTAACCCTATAATTTGATTACCAGTAGGAATGTCTTTTCCATTAAAAGAAGGATTGCGACTCTACTTCATAGGACATTAGGGCATTATCGCAGTTGATGTAGGAATGTCTTTTCCATTAAAAGAAGGATTGCGACACCAATTCAGGATTAACGGTAAATGTAAATCCTTTAAGTAGGAATGTCTTTTCCATTAAAAGAAGGATTGCGACACATTTTCATTAGGCTCTTGCATAGTAGGCTCTATCAAGTAGGAATGTCTTTTCCATTAAAAGAAGGATTGCGACAAATAAGTAAGCTAAGTAGTAGTTTCATGTTGTTAGTTAGGAATGTCTTTTCCATTAAAAGAAGGATTGCGACCCAAAGCTACCAAAGCCCTATAAGAGTTGTTGTAAGTATAGGAATGTCTTTTCCATTAAAAGAAGGATTGCGACAATAATCTACATTGTCGTTTACAACAGTTTCTTTAATGTAGGAATGTCTTTTCCATTAAAAGAAGGATTGCGACACAAAATGAAAAAAACAGCAAATCAACATTCACCTGTAGGAATGTCTTTTCCATTAAAAGAAGGATTGCGACAGTTACCTGTTTTTGAAGTTCCTGCATTTTAGCATGAAGTAGGAATGTCTTATCCATTAAAAGAAGGATTGCGACTTGATAAATATTAAAAGATTGCAACTTTTTACTATGTAGGAATGTCTTTTCCATTAAAAGAAGGATTGCGACAAACTTATCCTTGTAATAGACTTTGAATAAGCCGTTTGTAGGAATGTCTTTTCCATTAAAAGAAGGATTGCGACGTGCTTTTCTTTGTTTTTTAAGTATTCCTCTTTTGTTAGTAGGAATGTCTTTTCCATTAAAATAAGGATTGCGACTCGTTTGTCTGCAAAAGTGCTTTGATTTCTTTCTGTGTAGGAATGTCTTATCCATTAAAATAAGGATTGCGACTTGATGACATGGTAGGCGGTGGCTAAACAATCTACAAAGTAGGAATGTCTTTTCCATTAAAAGAAGGATTGCGACTTTTCTCCAAAAATTTCTTCAAATTTAACTTTAATGTAGGAATGTCTTTTCCATTAAAAGAAGGATTTTATTCAATTAGTAAATTTTAAATTGGTTAATTAGTAATTTACTAATTGAAAATTTACTAATTATTTTGTCTTTTCCATTAAAAGAAGGATTGCGACAGGTTTGCACCGCTAAGGTCTGCACCGCTAAGGTTTGTAGGAATGTCTTTTCCATTAAAAGAAGGATTTTATTCAATTAGTAAATTTTAAATTGATTAATTAATAATTTACTAATTGAAAATTTACTAATTATTTCGTCTTTTCCATTAAAAGAAGGATTTAGTTTAATTACAAATGGTCAATTATGGATTACGTTGCTGTGGTGGCGTAATTCATAATTGACCATTTGTAATTTGTTATGGTTTACTAATTTGTTGTCTAAAATTAGGCGGCTTGTAGTGGAGGCTAAAATAAAAAAACTCTAAATCTTTGGGATTTAGAGTTCTTTTTGTGGAGGCGAGGGGTCTTGAACCCTACTTGCAACAACCTGAATAAGAACCGTTTACAACACCTTTTTTTTTACTTATACTACTTTTTACAACATTTTTAATCGTTGCCAAAGTACCTATATTGTTGCTTGTCTTTAATAACACCTTCCACATCACCCAAATAGTGTAAAATATATTCATTTAAAATTATGCGAAAATTAGGTAAGGAAGTAGCATAACGCCATTTGTCTGCAAACCCTTCCATATCCAACAGTCCTGCATCAATTAGTAGTGCTATTTCACCTCTATTTTTGAAACTCTCTACATAGGCATCTATATACTTACGATAACAGTAATCAAATATTTCTGTAATCTCTTGCTTAGTCTTTTTCGTGAAAGTATCAAACTCTGGTACTCCCTTACCCTCCAAATAAAAAAATCTTTCATAACAAGCATGAGCAAAGTCTTCTGTAAAAAAAGAATATAGTGTTTCTTCTTTAAATGTATCAATTTCGGTACGAAACACAGCATTAGCTAATTCTCCATAGGTTAAAGGAAAACTTCTTTCCATACTAAAATAGAAATTAACACTGTTTTTATTGATAATACTATCTTTCTCAATAAACAGCCCAATCTCCTTATCTGTAGCCTTTAGCCACTTACCATTATACTTTTTGGTAGTTTTTTGTTTACTCAAAAACAATTCTTTTTGAGTAATTACTAACTCTCTTTTTACCAAGTCCAACTCTCTTTTGAGTTCCTTTATTTCCATTTCCAAAGCCCCAACATTTACCCCACTATTCGCAGGTTCGCCATAGTGTAACAAATCATCTAAAGTAACCCCTAAAACAGCAGCTATTTGTTCTAACTGTTTAATAGTAAAATCCTTATCCTTTTTTTCAAAACGGACATAGTTAGAATGTAGCATATCCAACGCAGCAGCTATTTCAGAAGGCTTAATTCGCCGTTCTGTTCTTATAGCTATTATTTTATCTGTTATTGTCATATATGATTAGTTTTATTAAAAGATTTACAAAATTGATGATAAAAAAACAATAATTGTTCTCTTAAAATTTGTGTATATTGTTTTAATAGTTAATTTTGTTGTATTAAAAAACAATATAGTTGCTTTAAATCACAACAAAACTTTTTTACTATGAAACAAGAAAGTGTTTTTTACCACAATCTTATGAAGTTTCTACCAACGGACTTTAAGCCCGACACCAAGAAACTTGCAAGTAAGATAAACATAAAACCTAAAAGGTTAGCAAGGTTACTAAACGGAACAGCCAATAAAGTGCAGTTAGCAGAAATAGAAAAAATAGCTGCATTTCTTGAAATTCCTATGAAACAATTATTTGACTAAAACCACCGAAAAAGTAAATACAAAGTAAACACTATGAAAAAGCCCACTGCAGCAGACTTGTTACCCAACAACGAGTATTTTTTGGATAAACAGCCCAGCGTATCGTATCTAAGGAAAAAAGGCACAACCGCAGGCAGTTGTACCATTTACGCCATTATACGGTACGCAGGTAAGCCAAGCAATCCATTTAGCACAGGGCAAAACGGTTTAGTCAATGATTGGCACGCAGACAGCAAAAGGTTTTTGGGCAAACGGTACGCCACCGCCAACGAAATGCTTGCACGCATAGAAACGGACATTTACGCCATTTACAGAGAGTTACGCAACAACAAACAGCCGATTACAGCACAGGTACTCAAGGACATTTACACCAGCCAGCACCAAGTAATTACGGTTACAGCTTTGCGAGAACTCTATATGCAATATGTAGAGAGTTTGGAGGGCAAACAGTATGCTAAAACAATGGTCATCAAACGGAGAACCGACACCAAACTACTTTTACAGTTTTTGGAAAACAGCCAGCAAAACGGCTTGTTGGTTCGGAATGTTAGTAGAAAATTCTTTTATGATTTTCTCTATTTCCTACAACACAAAGGACTGAAAAACAGCTACATACGCAAAGTTTTTTTTACAGTAAAAGCCCTTTTTGAGTTTGGCGTAAACCAAAACTATTTGGTCAAAAGCCCTTACGAATTGCCCAAAGGCATACGAAAAGGCAAAGACGAACCTTTGAGGTACTTAAACGAACAGGAACTACACAACCTCAAAAACTACCAATTTGAAACGCCAAAACTGCAAAAGGTCGCAGACTTGTTTGTTTTTCAGTGTTACACAGGGCTATGTTATGCCGATACCATGACTTTTGACATACGACTTGACACCCAAATAAGGGAACACGAAGTAAGTGGAGAGAAGATAGAGAATGTTTGGATAGTGAAAGAACGGCAGAAAACAGGCACATTAAGCCGTTTGCCCTTGTTTCCAGAGGCATTTTGGATTTTAGAAAAATACAACTTTCAAATTCCTTACATACACAACGCCAAGTACAACAAGGCACTGAAAGACGTAGCACAGGCATTGCGAATCAACACGAAACTAACCACCCACGTAGCCCGCAAAACCGCAGGTTTTTTGTGGCTAAACAACGGCTTAGATTACAAGACAGTTAGCCAAATGTTAGGGCATAAGTCCGTTTTAATCACAGAAAAACACTATGCAAAGGTTTTGTTGCATACGATAGATAAGAGCATACAGGAGGCTAATATTTACCATTTTACGCAAAAACAGCAATTAGACACAGCTTTACTTTTATTAAACCAAACCAGCGAAAACAGTCATGAAACCGAAAACACCCAAAACCCCGAAACCGAAAAACAGAAAAACCAACAAAACAAAGTCATCTATTGCTAATCCATTGGAGAACCCCACGGATAGGCATAGCAGCCCCAACCCACTACCAAAGGGCAAAGGCAAAAAAGATAGGCGAAAGGGAACACTACCAAGCCCACAACCCAGCAGCAGCACCGCACCCGATACCACGATAGAAAGGCAGTTTAAGTACGGACTAAAAGACCACTTCAAACTGTTTAGGCTGATGAAAAAAAGAAAGAAGTAACACAAAAAACCATTACGACAATGATAACAAAAGAAAATGCAAGCCAAGTAATTGCACAGTTAGAGAGGCAAATAGCAGACCTTAAAAACAAGTTTTTGAGAGCCAAAGCAGACCGCCAACAGCTACAAAAGTGCTTTTACTGTAAATGTAAGTGCAAACACTACAGGGGGCTAAACTAAATCTAATTGTAACATAGACTTTAGTCGGGGACGCCTAGTCTGTGAAAAAAAACTACCAACAAAACAGCCCTGTAGCTACCAATACAGGGCAAAGTTTAATTCAAAATTTTACCTAAATCTAAACTACCAAAGAGTACCAAAAGCAAGTACCAAACAGCCCTGTAGCTACCAATACAGGGCAAATTTTAACTAAATCTTTCAAATTTTAAACTACCAAATTTATGACCGTTGTAACAGGCATCACAGGCAGCAGCCACCAGAAGAACCGCAAAAACGAGAAGTTTTTTAGGTGTTTAGTCAGTGAATACACAAATTTTGATGTAGTCGTGTACCTCAAAACCACCGACCACACCACCACCGAAATAACCGTACACGAGTACAAAAACGAAGATGAAACGAAGGACTTGCAAAGTCTGAAAATCTACCAAACCAGCGACTTTTTGCATAGGTGTTTAGCCACACAGTACAGGCACAAAGACAGTATCAAAAAACCAGCTTTTACGGCTATTTGGAAAGCAGCCCTACAAAAATTTGTGTTTTAATAAACTTCAATCTGTAAAAAAACTACCAACAAAAAACCCCTGTAGCTACCAACTACAAGGGTCGTACTCTAAACTAAATCTGCAAAGGTAAACTACCAAATTTAACCGTTGCGAAAACCGCCAAAACCGAAAAACCATTACGATTTATGACAACAACAAATTTAGTAGAAAAATTGGAAACTACCAACAACCAAACCTATAAAGACTTTGTAGCACAGCAAGCACAACGCAGCTTTGTAAAGGAACTTTCAGAAAATAGCTTTTTCGAGAGTTACAGGGCTTTGTTTTATACAGCTTTTTGTTTTGCGTTTTTGGCACAAATAGCAAGTGCCATAAGCAGCTATAGTTTTTTTGAAACCTTGTTACAGGTGAAAATAAGCAACCCTTATTTATTGGCAAGTGCCACAGTAGGCATTTTGATAAGTGTAGAAGTCATCAAATACACCGTAGTAAACAAGTCTTTCAAAGAACTGTTTGTATTGCAGCCTAAACAAAATTTGCCTTTATTCCTTATTGCTTTTTTGGTTAGTAGTCTAAGCATTTACGCCAGCATTACAGGCGGAGGCAATTTAGGTACAGACACCACCAAACCGCAGGAAGTAAGCAAGCAATTTGATACAGAAATTGCAGCCCTCAAAACCGACATTACAGGCATTACGAACCGCAATAGTTGGAAAGGGCAAGTTTATTTACCTACCAAAGAGAAAAATTTGGTATATGCCAAAGAAACCGAAATTGCAGCTTTAAAAGCCAAAAAAGAGGCAGCATTACAGGCAGTAGCAGCCGAAAATAGCAGCAACGCCACACAATTTAAAGTAGGTTTTGCAGTCTTTGAATTACTGTTTTTTGTCTGTACGGTTTTCGTGTGGTACTACAAAAGACGCAGCAGCATAGAGTTTTTGACAGCGACACCCGACAGCATCACAACGGCAACGGTACAGCTTGCACCCACAAATGAACAAAATACAACGGTACAAGTAGCACCACCACCAACGGAACAGGGAACAACGCCAAACGTAACACCCACAGACACGCCACCACCAGCACCGAGCAAAAGAATAGGTTTTGTTTTTGGCAAAAAGCAAGCACCAACGGCAGACGTAAACACCGCAACGCCAACCGTAAGCACCAACCCAACGGCAGACGTAAGCACCAGCACAACGCCAACCGTAGGCACAGGTAACAAGGTTTGTTTGCACTGCAAAAAGACATACACCTACAGCATACACAACCAAAAATACTGTAGTGAAACGTGCAGGGTGGCAGCGTGGGAACAACGAAACGGCAGGAGATTGAAAAAACGAAAAGTACCAAATAGTACAAAAACTAATACTTTGTTTTAGTTAATTATTAAAACAAGTCTATTGCTAATAATTTGTTTAAATTGCAGCCAAACGGCACAAAAAAACCGTTGTTTTCGGGCAAAAACAACGGTTTGAGTAAAATTAGGGTAATCAAATGACTACAAAAATTTTGGGTAATTTGGTAATTGGTTTGGTTTTTTTGTTCAATGTTCTTTTTTATCACTTAAAAAGGAAAATTTAAGGCTATAAATCTTAACATTTTAGTATATAAAATACAAAGGATTTTAGCACCTAAAACACCTTAGTAAGCAAAACAGGACAAACATTTATCAAATACTTAAAATCAAGAGCAGCAAAGACAAATATTTACCAACTAAAGAAACAAATAACAAACTGTAAAAGTAAAAATTATGAAGAACAAAGATACAAAAACCGCCAGCGAAAAGCAAGAAAACAACGGTTTTATTGAGTTTTTTAAACTCATTACAGACAACGAACAAAAAGTAAAAGATGTTGAAATTCAACAAGATAAGTTTTTATTGTTCCTACAGTCATTAGGTTTTTTCAGATACGACATAGAAGATACGCAGCTTTTTGTACGGATAAAAAACAATGTCATCGAGGAAGTGCGAATAAGCAAAATCAAAGACGAAATCAAAAAGATTTTTGAAGATGACAACATAGCTATTCCTTACAAAGAATTGGTAAAACGCA
>Ga0209278_1000147_pt1 | contig 91280 bp, 99 predicted proteins | sample JI81BgreenDNA_FD_187504 | JGI IMG/M metagenome (GOLD analysis project Ga0209278, IMG submission 187504) | Wastewater effluent complex algal communities from Wisconsin, to seasonally profile nutrient transformation and Carbon sequestration -... | ecosystem: Engineered > WWTP > Effluent > Algae... | reverse complement strand
CTTCCGAACAGGGTTGCAAAGGTAAGAAGCTTTTTCTTTTCAGCAAGAAGTTTTTTTAAAACTTTTTTCCCCGCTTTTATTCCGAACTGTCAAGACACAATAACCATCCTAACAAACTCCTTCTTCTCAACTTTCCCCGACTCCGTTCGCGTCGTTTGGGAGTGCAAATATCTGCGTTTTTATGTTCTCAGCAAGTCAATTTTTGAAAAAATCCTGAAGTATGAGTTAAAGCACTGAGAATGATTGAAAAAAAATCAATCAATTAAGTCACAATTCAATGAAAAAAAAGCAAACAAAGAAATTCACCCACTTTCATCTTCCTATAAAGCCTTCAATATCTGAAGGACGGCAATGGAGCATAGTACTTTTTACCGGGGGATTGATTTGAAAAAATATATCTTAAAGAAATCTCATGGGCACCACCGGTTCCATTTAATCCAAACTTTGAAATTGGAAAATCGAAACTATAACCCAAATCGAACCCAGATTCTAGGCTTACTCCTATCAATGCAATCAATGACTCATTGTTTGGCAGACTGTATTTTGTAGGCAGTCCTCGATACCAAACGCCTAATACTAAAGGCTCGAAATAAAACTCAGTTCCCAAATCCAACTGTGAAAATTGCCCTTGTTCTTTGTAATTGAAACCTAAGGTAAGGGAACGTTCTTGGTCTGTATTATTAAAATAATCATTGATATCTCCAGGTGCGAGGCTAATTCGATAACCTCCGTGTATTGATTTTTTCATAGCCAGTCGATTATCACCTCCTGCTAGGTAGCTAACTTCTGGCCGTATCAAATGAGCAGCAGCAACTCCCAACCACAAATTTCTCCCATAATAAATCAATCCCGCATTGGCGTCACCTGCTCGGATTTGACTATCTCCTTCAAATGCATCACCAGGCTGACCAATGACAACACCTCTATTTATGTCAAGCTGAGTCCCTAAAATAACTCGATCAAAGAAAGCATCCCTTGCCAAAAAGCTACCCTGAAAACCTGCTTGAATAAAGTTGTTTTCAGAAATTTTTAATCGGTAGCTGTATGTAATCCCGATTTCCCTGGTACTTGTCTGAGTAAAAGATTCGTCAGCTCCTTGTATAATTACACCAAAACCAGAGTTTAATCGCTCTAAATAGGTATCGAAGTAGGCGGTATATGCAACAAAAGTTTGATCCAAGGCGGGCCATTGATTCCTAAAGTTTAGACCCACTCTATTACGATCTGTACTTCCTGTAGCCGCTGGATTTAGGTAAATAGGGTTTGCGTAATACTGGCTGTATTGAATATCCTGTCCTGAAACCCGAACTTCTAAAGCACTAACCATTAAAAAAAGACAAATCCACTTTCTCATCTAATCAACCTAAACTTTCCACTTTCATCTACTTTTTCCCCATCGGTCGCTTCCCCTTTAATCCTGTAAAAATAAACCCCTACATCTTGCATCTTGCCATCCAATCTACCATCCCAGCCTGCTGTCGTTAGTTCAGAACTTGAAAAAATCAAATCTCCCCAAGAATTGAAGATAAAAAGCTGAAATGAGACTAAACCTTTATGCTTAGGCACAAATGTCTTGTTTGAATCTTGATCTGGTGTAAATCCCGAGGGAATCATCAGACGATAGCTTTTCGTGATTGACAATTCTTTTTGAAGGTAAGACTCACAGCCATACTTGTCAGTTACTGTGAGTTTGATCAGAAAAACTCCTTTTTTTCCAAAAACATGCTTTGGGTTTTTCTCTGTTGACGTTTGACCATCTCCAAAATCCCAATCCCACTTTACTGCCCGGTCATCTGATAGACTCTCAAATTGAATGATATCATCGGGGAAAATCCCTCCTCCAGAATCATCTTTGATTCCTGTTCCTTCGACCTCAAAGTCAAAATCAACATCCAACGGGTTTTCCTGAATGAAGACCTCGACTTCCACTGGTTCTGAAAAGCAGGTCAAAGCTTTAGGTTTCACCTGAATCTGATACGTGCCGGATTGGTCTATAGCTTTCAATTCATCATTGATGAACGTCCTTCCATTACCAGAAAGCCTATAATCGTATTTAGAGAGATCGTATCCTTCAATCAAAGTAACCAAATCAGCTGTTTGACCAATTTCACATTGAACTAACGGCTTGTCAAAGCGGAGCACTGGGTAATCAGGAAATTTTACCCTTACCTTATTACTAGCAGCCGGGCAATTTTTACGGTTATACCCAATGATCTCATATTCTCCATCTTCAGCAACTGTAAATTCTGACTGAGTAGCGTTTGGGATAAGGACACCATCTTTCATCCATTCAAATCGCTCATAAACTTCATTCCCTAGTCCTTCCATTTGTATTGCCTCTCCTTCACAAATTTCAATCACATCCTTTGAAGCTTGTTCGCCCTTCTTTAAAAGTCTGATAGGCTCTGGAGATTCCTGAATTTTTAAAGTCATCGCATTCCCTTTTGAAGTCTTGCCATAACTGTCAGTGATCGTATAGTAAACGGTCACTTCTTTATCTATGAATTCTTCATTCGGGAAAAAAGTGAATCCTCCAGCCTGGTCGCTGGCTTGAAAAATCCCTTGAGGCACAATCAATATTCTATTTTGTTCTAAGCATCTAGCCTGAGAACATAAATCACCGGATTCTTCTTCGATATCTTCAAGTGATTCATAAAATTGAAGGCATCGGATGACGCTATTTTCATTAGGAAGCACGACCTCCTCATCGGTGATAAAAAATTGATTTTCTTGTCCGGCGCATGTGGCAATTTCCGAAAAATCAACACCTTGGGGATCTTTGAGCGCATCGCCTGCTGACACCTCTACTTTTAGATTTCTGATTTCGTGAAAATTGTTGAACCCTCCTGTAGAGGCTCCAAATCCTATTTTGAGATTTTTTGGAGCAGGAAAATTAAAAGGTCTATCAAAAATAGTAACCTGCCTGGGAAGGTTTTCCTGTGTAGTGACCAGCATGGTAACTGTGATAAAAAAACCATTTCCATCCGGGTCAGGCTGAAGCTCCAAATTAACTCTACGATAACCTGGCTTCATAGGATCAGTCACTCTGGTGGTTCCAGATCCTCCTGAACTAATGGGGAATTGTGCCCCTGGATTAAATCCATCTTTATCAGTTCCAGCTTCCATGGTCTTTCTTCCTACTACAAATGGATAGCCTGTAAAGCCAGTTCCTGGACCACGAAGCACAATGGAATTTGGAGCTCTCCCATTTTGATCTAAAGAGGAAAATCCACCTATACGGCCCTCGGTTGTGTTTCCAAAGTTCCCAAATACATCAAAACCAACTCCAAGATACGCTCTAGACAATCCTGGTTCATTCCCTCTTTGAGCGTATCCTAAAGAACCTCCAAATCCACCGGGAGAAAAACTAGGCGAATCTCCATCGAATAAAAACATGGATAAGCCATCAGCCTGAAACAAACCTATGCCGCCGTAAATAAAGAACTCAAACTCAACTTTTAATCCATAAGTGGAAGGAAATGGAACATCGATATAGACAAAGCCACGTTGGTCGTTTTGGTTTGATGTCAATCGCAAAACACCCTCTGTGAGGCGTGCATCCCCTCCAAATATAGTTTTGGCCTGAGTTCCGGGTGTCTGGAAAGTTTCGCAATACGGAAAACCAATCTGGGCCAATGCAGGAGCCATTCCTACCAGCCAAAATACAACTGCACAAATTATCCTCAATACGTTCACTTGTTACAAAATGGACTCTAATAAAAGGAGAAGGAATAAAAAAACAAAAGCTCTTGACAATATCCACGTCAAGAGCTCATGATGATTGCATTATATCAAACTTATCTCATTATCTCATGATGGTCTGAACTCTATCCGGACCAACTGAAACCAATTTTATTGGTACTTTTAGTTCTTCTTCCAAGTACGAAACATAATCGCGGAGTTCAACGGGGAAATCCTCATACGATCTAACCTCTGCCAATGAGCAATGCCAACCCTTCATTTTTTTATACACGGGCTTGACCTCCATATCTGTAATTTCAAACATCAGCTTCTCAACTTTTTCTCCTGTTGGAAGCTCATAATGTGTACAGATGGCGATTTCTTCGAAAATATTCAGCACGTCCGCTTTCATCATGAAAAGCTCAGTGACACCATTGATCATGATGGAATATTTTAAGGCAGGAAGATCCAACCATCCACATCTGCGTGGCCTGCCTGTCGTACTTCCAAATTCGTTTCCTTCTTTTCTCATCGCTTCACCCGTTGCATCAAACAACTCAGTTGGGAATGGACCGCTCCCAACTCTCGTGCAGTACGCTTTGAAAATCCCAAATACCTGACCGATTCGTGAAGGTGCCACTCCCAGACCCGTACAAGCACCAGCCGTCATGGTATTGGAACTGGTCACAAAAGGATAACTACCGAAGTCAACATCCAAAAGAGAACCTTGAGCGCCTTCAGCTAATATCTTTTTATTGGACGCTAAAGCATCATTTACCACATATTCACTGTCAATCAGATTCAGTGTCTTCACAAACTCAATCGCTTCGAAGAAGTTGGCTTCCATTTCCGCCAATTGATCCAATGGATAATTATAGAATGAAAGTGTGGTCTTGTGCTTGTCTAGAAGCACGTCATATTTCTCTCTGAAATCAGGGCTAAGAATATCTCCTATTCTAAGTGCAGATCTTCCAATTTTATCTTGATAAGTTGGACCAATACCTTTTAGCGTAGAACCAATCTTTTTATCTCCTTTGGATTGTTCATAAGCTGCATCAAGGAGCTTATGAGTCGGGACGATGATGGTAGCTTTTTTAGACACCACTAGATTTTTCTGGTAATCAATGGAAAACTTTCCAAGACCTTCAATTTCCCTTTTAAGGATAATTGGATCGAGTACTACACCATTTCCAATAATATTTAGGATTTGGGAACGGAAAATTCCAGAAGGAATCTGATGTAGCACGTGCTTAATTCCGTCAAATTCAAGAGTATGTCCAGCATTAGGACCTCCTTGAAAGCGGGCCACTACCTCATACTGGGGAGCAAGCACGTCAACGATTTTACCTTTTCCTTCATCTCCCCACTGGAGACCCAGCAATACATCCATCTTCATTTGATGAGAATTCTAAGCTTATAAGAGTTTTTAAAGGCCGAAATTTGCGATAAGGGCAAAGAAAACCAAGGGAAAAAACCTATTTATTATCAATGGCAGGATACAAAAATAAAAAAGGCCCCTTTAGGAGCCTTAAATCAATTCTTGGATTTGAAATCTTCTACTGAATCAAACACCGTGAAAATATTATTTAGTTTAGTGATGATTAGAAGTTTTTTTACATGCTCTGATGGAGAAGTGAGGTAAACCTCTCCACCCACATTCCTCATTTTGGTGAGCATCGTGATCAATAGTCCGATGCCGCTAGAACTGATATACCTCACTCCACTAAGGTCGATAACAAAAGTCTTTACCCCTTCTTCTACCGCATCTGACACTAGTTCTACTAGCTTTGGCCCTACCTCATCGCCTATCAGATCTCCCTGTATATGCAAATAGCGCCCTTTTTCGTCTTTACTGAGTTCGTAGGTTAGTTTCATGCTAGTTCTTTTTTGTTTTGGCAATTTTCATTGTTGCAATTCCCATATAGAATCAATGAATGGTGCAACACTTTGAAGTTTAAGATTTCTCCTACGGTATTTTGAATGTTTTGGATTCGCGGATCACAAAATTCCAAGACTTTATTACAATCCACACAAATCAAGTGATCATGCTGCTTGTATCCATAGGACTTCTCAAACTGAGCCAAGTTTTTACCAAACTGATGTTTGGTAACCAAATCGCATTCAACCAAAAGGTCCAAAGTATTATAGACTGTAGCTCTACTTACCCGGTAGTTTTTATTTTTCATGCTGATGTAGAGTCCTTCCACATCAAAATGGCCAGTTCGGCTGTAGATCTCCTCCAAGATAGCGTAGCGTTCCGGGGTCTTGCGGAGTTTTTGCGTTTCAAGATAGGCCGTAAATATTTTTTTTACTTCTTCGAAATGAGAGGTATTCAAAGACATGATTCCGATTTTTTTCAAATATAACTTTTACAGCTTAGAAAAGATTCAAGCTTAATCAAAGCGAGAAACCTTTATGATTCCCTCGACAAGCTGAAGGTTTTTAATCAAATGATCCAAATGCTCTGTACTGTGCACATAAAGTTTGATGGTTCCTTCAAACACACCCGCATCTGAATCTACGGTAATCGAACGCATATTTACCTTGAGTTCGTTGGAAATCACTTTAGTTACATCATTGATCAATCCAACTCGATCGGTACCTACTATTCTCAAGCCAGCCAGAAAAGCAATTTCCTTTTGGCTGGTCCATCTTGCCTTGATTACTCTATTGCCGTGATTGGAAAGTAGTTCCAACGCGTTAGGACAGGAAGTTCGGTGTATTTTGATTCCTTCATTGATTGTCACAAATCCAAACACATCATCACCAGGAATAGGATTGCAGCATTTTGCCAAAATATAATCCACTACATCCATATCTTCCCCGATCAACAGCTGATCGTGGTCAGAGCCTTTAATGCTTTTGATTTCTTTGGTGAAAGTAGATTCATCCTTGACCTTTCCTGTTGCTTTTGCCTTCAGTTTTTGATTTTCTTTAAACTCCTTGAAGGACTTGATGGAGGTCGGATCAATAATTCCCTTTCCAACTCTGTAGTAAAACTCATTGGCTGTCTTTAATTCAAAAAATGCCCGAAGCTGCTCGACAACTTCAGAGGTAAAGTCCATTTTCATGGATTTCAACTTTCGCTGCACAATCTCTTTCCCATCAAGAATGGCTGATTTTTTCTCTTCACGCAGCGCATCTTTAATCTTAGCCTTGGCACGTGAAGTAACCACATTATTCAGCCAATCCTCGGTAGGCTTCTGCTTGTTTGAAGTCAGGATCTCGACCTGATCCCCATTTTTAAGCTTATGAGTGATCGGTACTAAGCGCTGATTTACTTTGGCCCCAATGCATTTCGCACCTACCTCAGTATGGATTTCAAAAGCAAAATCTAATGCAGATGCTCCATGAGGCAACACTTTGAGCTCACCTTTGGGAGTAAAGACAAATACCTCATCATGGAAAAAATTACCTCTAAAATCATCCATGAATTCAATCGCACTGCCGTCATTGGACTCCAGCATGCTACGAACCTGATTGATCCATTCATCCAAACCTGGCCCTGATTTACCAGAGGAATCTTTGTATTTCCAATGCGCCGCATAGCCCCTTTCGGCAATCTCATCCATCCTGCTGGTTCGGATCTGAACCTCTACCCACTGACCTGTATTACTCATCACAGTGGTATGAAGTGATTCATAGCCATTGGACCGTGGGGTACTGATCCAATCCCTTAAACGATCCGGATTAGGTCTATAAAAATCAGTTACAATAGAATAAACCTGCCAACAATCGGCCTTTTCTTCCTCCAATTCGGTATCCAAAATAATCCGTATGGCAAACAAGTCATACACCTCCTCAAAAGGTATCCCCTGTTTTTTCATCTTGTTATAGATGGAATGAACAGATTTGGGTCTGCCTTTAATAGTAAATTGGAATTTTTGACGGATCAGTTCATCTTCTATCGGCTGAATAAAGGTTTTGATAAACTTGTTCCTATAGCTTTTGGATTCGTTTATTTTCTTGACAATATCTGTGTACGTCTCTGAATCAGTGTATTTAAGATATAAGTCTTCCAATTCTGACTTAATCGCATAAAGACCCAAACGATGAGCTAAAGGCGCATACAGATACATCGTCTCGGAAGCAATCTTTAGCTGCTTATGCCGGGGCATACTGCCAAGCGTCCTCATGTTGTTAAGTCGATCCGCCAGCTTGATCAGAATCACCCGAACATCGTCAGAAAGGGTGAGTAGCATTTTGCGGAAATTTTCCGCTTGTTGCGAACTCCCATATTCGAAAACTCCTGAAATCTTGGTCAGCCCATCGATGATCGTCATTACTTTATGACCAAACTCCCGCTCAATATCTTCGAGCTCCATGTCGGTATCTTCCACCACATCATGAAGCAAAGCGGCAATTATAGAAGTAGTGCCAAGCCCAATTTCTTCTACACATACCAAGGCTACCTCAAGAGGATGATAGATATAAGGCTCCCCGGATTTGCGCCTCATATCCTTGTGGGCATCCAGAGAGATATTAAAGGCCTTCTTAATCAACTTGGTATCTCCAGGCTTGAGTACAGGCTTTGCCTGTTTGAGCAATTTTCGATACCGCTTCAGAATTTCTTTACGTTCTTCTTCTACATCCACATGGACCATGTCAGGGTAATTTTTGATTCAAATTTGGGAGTGGATTGGACTTCTCACCACTTTTTTCGGAAATATTTTTTCAATGACTTGTGAAAAATTAGAATATGTCTTTACCTTTGCAACCACAATTAGAAACCGACACACTTTTAAAGTAAAGAAGTCAAATCTGATTGGATCCATTGCGGATGTGGCGAAATTGGTAGACGCACTAGACTTAGGATCTAGCGCCGCGAGGCATGGGGGTTCGAGTCCCTCTATCCGCACAGCACAAGCCCTCAATCTCTCAACTGTTAGCTAACAGGAAAGTGGTTGGGGGTTTTTAATTCAACATCTGTTTAATTCGATACACAGTGGAAATTTCATTAGACAAGCATTCAGCAAATCAGGCTTCAATTAAAATTAAACTAAATGAGGCAGATTATCAACCAAAGGTAGACGCCAAACTCAAGGATTACGCAAAGAAAGCTGTAATCAGAGGATTCCGTCCTGGCAAAGCTCCCATCTCGATGGTTAAAAACATGTATGGCTTATCCCTATTGGTGGATGAAATCAATGCCATCCTTGGAGAGTCTCTGAATACTTATTTGAAAGAACAAACTTTCAAAATTCTTGGTGAACCACTTCCAGTAGAAAAAGCGGATGGGTCGATTGATTGGAAAGCTGATAAAGAGTTTGAATTTGAATACAAAATAGGTTTTGTAGAATCTATTCAAATCGCTTTGGACAATTCCACTTCGGGAACCAAATACACCATCAAGGTAGATGAGAAATTGATCAACGAAACGATTGAAAATCTAAAGTCTCAATACGGAGAAAACTCCAATCCAGAAACAGCTGAGGCTGGAGATGCTGTATATGGCGATTTAAAATCTGCTGAAGGAGAATTTGAAAAATCATTATCTCTGGACACCTCCAAAGTATCAAAGAAACTTGCAGCGAAATTCAACGGTTTAGGCCAAAATGCTGTAGTAGAATTTGAATCTAAAGAAGTAAAGAAGGACGAATGGTCAGAAGCATTTGGCTTGACCTCAGAAGAAATTGAAGCAGTAAAAGGAGCTTTGACTTTCACCATCAAAAACATCAATAGAACTACTGAAGCTACGCTCAATCAGGATTTCTTTGATAAAATCTTCGGCCCTGATCAAGTTAAAACTGAAGAGGAATTTAAAGCTAAAGTAAAGGAAACACTTCAGGGATCTTATGAAAGAGAATCTAAGGTGTTTACAGAAGAAGAGCTAAAGAAAGTCTTGGTGGAAAAAGCCAATTTGACTCTACCAGACTCTTTCCTTAAAGAGTGGCTTTTAAAAGCAAACGAAGGGAAAGTAACCGAAGCTGATGTTGAAAATGAATACCCTATCTATGCAAAGCAATTGACTTGGTCTTTGATTTCTAATCAGATTGCAAAAGATAACGGAGTACAGGCGGAACATGCAGATGTAATCGAGAAAACCAAAGAAATGATCCGAGAGCAGTTTGCTTCTTCGGGATTGGGTTCACAATTGGAAGCCAGCATGGATCTATTTGTAGATAATTACCTAAAAGGTAATGATGGTCAGAATTACATGAATATGCTGACCTCAGTACAGAATGACAAAGTACTGGCCTTAGTGATGGAGAAGATAAATCTTACAGAAAAGAGCATCTCCATTGATGAATTCAAGGAACTTTTGGAGAAGTAAATCGATTTTACAACTTATATTGAAAAGTCCTTTTTTAAAGGACTTTTTTATTTTTGCACACCACAACAAACTGAATAATGATCAGCAAAGAAGAATTTAGAAAGTACGCCATTCACAATCAAGGCGTAAGCGGGACGGCATTTGACCAATACACCACCCACATTGAAAATATGACTCGAGCTGTGATCGAGGAACGTCCATCCAACTTTAGAGAGATTGATGTTTTCTCAAGATTGATCATGGATCGCATCATATTTTTGGGAACTCCTGTAGATGATCATATTGCCAATATCATCATTGCACAGCTGCTATTCCTAGAATCTGTAGATGCTAAAAAAGATGTGCTTCTTTACATCAATAGCCCTGGAGGTTCTGTCACAGCAGGACTCGGTATTTATGACACCATGCAATACATCGGTCCAGACGTAGCCACCATCTGTACTGGCATAGCTGCATCGATGGGTGCTGTGCTTCTTGCAGGTGGTGCTAAGGATAAGCGATCAGCACTACAGCACTCCAGAGTGATGATTCATCAACCTTCAGGAGGGATGCAAGGCCAGTCGAAGGACATGGAAATTTCTCTGAAGCTGATTCTCGCTATGAGACAAGAACTTTATCAAATCCTTGCTAACCACACTGGAAAAACTTTCGAAGAAATCGAGCGTGACTCTGATCGAGATTACTGGTTGCGAGCTCCTGAGGCAAAAGAGTACGGTTTGATTGATGAAGTATTGGTAAAAAAATCTAGGTAATGGCTCAAGTTACTTGCTCCTTTTGCGGCAGAAATAAAAAAGATGTAGATCTGATGGTATCGGGTATTTCTGCCCATATCTGCAACTTCTGCATTGATCAGGCACATCTTATTCTTGGTGAAGAAGAAAAAACAAAAAAATCTTCATCCAAACCAAAGTTCAAACTCAAAAAGCCTAAGGAGCTGACTTCTTATCTTGATCAATATGTGATCGGTCAAGAAGATGCCAAAAAAGTCCTGACTGTAGCGGTTTACAACCATTACAAGCGTCTCCAACAAAAAGAAGATCATGATGAAATCAAGATTGAAAAATCTAACATCATCATGGTGGGAGATACAGGAACAGGTAAAACCTACCTAGCCAAAACCCTAGCCAAAACGCTTGAAGTCCCATTTTGCATTGCAGATGCTACGGTCCTTACCGAAGCAGGATATGTGGGTGAAGATGTAGAAAGCATTTTAACACGCTTGCTGCAGGCTGCCGACTACAATGTAGAAGCAGCTGAAAGAGGAATCGTGTATATCGATGAAATCGACAAAATCGCCCGCAAGTCAGACAACCCTTCCATCACTCGTGATGTAAGTGGTGAAGGTGTGCAGCAGGCCATGCTTAAGCTTCTCGAAGGTACCGTGGTCAATGTACCCCCCCAAGGAGGTCGAAAACACCCAGATCAAAAAATGATCGCTGTAAATACGGAAAATATTCTGTTTATCTGCGGCGGTGCATTTGACGGAATTGCAAGACATATCGGAAAGCGATTAAATACCCAGCCAATGGGATTCAGCAAGACTTCAGTTAATGCCAGCGCAGATCGTGAAAACCTAGTTCAATACGTCACTGCACAAGATTTAAAAGCTTTTGGACTGATTCCTGAATTGATTGGACGACTTCCTGTATTGACACACTTGGATCCGTTGCACAAAGATGCTTTAAAGAGAATTCTAACCGAACCAAAGAATGCCTTGGTCAAGCAATACACCAAGCTTCTTGCGATGGAAGGTGTAGTCTTAAAATTTGAAGAAAATGCACTGGATTTTATCGTAGATAAGGCAGTGGAATACAATTTAGGTGCCCGTGGCCTTCGCTCTATTTGCGAAGCGATCATCACCGATGCCATGTACGAACTTCCTTCAGATGATACAGTTAAAGAACTGGTCATTGATGAAGAATACGCGAAGTCACAGTTTGATAAATCGAAATTCAAGCGACTTCAAGTAGCATAACTCAAAAACCCCGGCACTCGTCGGGGTTTTATTTTTAGTTCAAATTATCTGTAAAGGAATAAAATCAAGAGAATGACAATTAGTAAAACTAAGGCAATCCTATTCATATAACTCCACCTAATTTTCTTCCATGGCATCAATGGCATAAGCTAACTTATTTTCTAAAGTCCAAAATCAACTTGGCGGTTGCCTCAGAAGCAGAGCCCTCTCCTATCTTTTCCTGAATCAAATCATACCCCAGAAGCATCTCACCTTTGTAAACCACATTGGTGATAATGCGCTGCAGCTCTGATTGAAGTTTTTCTACCGAAAAGTCATCCTGTATCAATTCTTTCACAACTTCTTTCCCGGCAATCAGATTGGGAAGGGAAATAAAAGGAACCCTGATCAAGCGTTTAGCAATCTGATAGGAAATTGAAGAAGTGCGATAGACCACGATCTGCGGAACACGAAAAAGTGCCGTTTCCAAGGTGGCAGTACCTGAAGTAACTACTGCCGCAGTGGCATGAGAAAGCAAGTCATAGGTTTGGTTAAAAATCAGCTTGATACCTGCTTTTCGAGCGGAATCATATACTTCAATTGGCAAACTATCAACACCTGCTATCACAAATTGGGCATTGGGAAATGAGTTGACCAGTGCGATCATTCGATCCATCATCATAGCTACCTCCTGCTTTCGGCTTCCTGGAAGTAGCGCAATAATGGGCTGATAACTCAATTCATTCTTTTGAAAGAAAAAGTCATGGGGTTGGAACTTGCGAATCTCATCCAAAAGGGGATTCCCCACATAATGAACATTCATCCCAAACTTGGCGAAAAACTCAGGTTCAAAAGGGAGAATGGAATAAATCTGATCTGTAATTTCTTTAAGCTTTAAAGCTCGCTTTTGATTCCAAGCCCAGACTTTCGGAGGAATGTAATAATGAACGGGGATACCATTTGCTTTGGCAAAAGCGGCGATTTTCATATTGAAGCCTCCGTAATCCACCAAGATTAATGCATCTGGTTTGAAGTTCAAGAGATCCTTTTTTACAAGATTCAGGTATTTCAAAACTTTCCTGAATCCCAATACTACTTCTAAAAATCCCATCAGAGCCACCTCAGAATAGTCAATCGAAAGGTCTACTCCTGCTTGTTTGGAATAGTCTCCCCCCATCCCCCGAAACTCAATCGATGGATCTTTGTATTTAATAGCTTGAACTAGATTCGAAGCATGCAAATCTCCCGATCGCTCACCGGATATGATGTAGATTTTCTTCAATTTTTCACTCAATTATCTTCAAAAAATAAAAGTAGGTTACTTAACCTACTTTTCAATACTTGATATAACAACATGAAGAGAAACTACTCTCCAAAGTATTCGACAAAGTTCCTTGGAGTTTCATACAACGTGAGCTTATACAATCCCCCATTTGGAGTAATCTCATCAATCGCTGGCTCAAGAATTTTCCAAAACTCCATTACCAAAGTCTCACAACTCGCAAGCTTTCCGACCATAAAATCTACATCGACATTGAGATTTTTATGATCCACTTTATCAATCACCAAATTTCTAATCAGAGTACTAAGTCGCTTTAAATCCACGACAAAACCAGTATCTGGATCAGGCATTCCTTTTACTGTCACAATCAACTCAAAGTTATGTCCATGCCAATTGACGTTGGCACAAGGACCAAATACTTCGAAATTTTTTTCATCTGACCAGTTGGGATTCCAAAGCTTGTGCGCGGCATTGAAATGCTCCTTACGGGAAACGTGAATCATAGCATCTATAAAAGAATGGCAAAAATAGCCAAAATACTATGGGTAGAAAAACCAGAAAGAGATGACAATTAATTATTGTCCAAATATTCCAAAATTTCAATCAGGTTTTCATCTGTTTTCCAATTCAACTTTTTAGACTTGGCATACTGATCTAATTTTTGCTGAAAATTTTGAGGTAAAACTGAAGAAATTGACTTCTGATTTCTCTTAAAGCTAGAAGCCTTACCGGAAAGGATTAAAAACAATTCTTCGGATTCCATTACTTTTCTTTTGGCTTCTGATTGAGAATAACCATCGACTTGCACATCAGATAATTTGTAGCTCAACTCTTTTACCACATCAAATGATTCACCTTGATAGACTACTTGGTAAAGCATGCTTTTTGACAAACCCACCTGAGTCCCATTTACAAATTTAACTACAATCCCATTTGATGAATTTTCCAATTCAAGGCTTTTGATTTCCGCAAAAGTCACTTCTAAAAGTTTTCCATCATTCTTAAACTCAAAAGTCTGATTCAATAAGTTCACCCTTCCAAAAGCTTCCCTGACAAGAGATTCATTTTGTAGGATAATTTTGGAGTCCTGGTAAGTCTCTGAAAAGTATGGACTACCATCAATATTGTTGTTTTTCTCCTGCAGAATAGGACGTCCATCGACAGTGGTAAGATTGACGATCTGACTATACCCAGAGGAAATAAATCCGATAAAAAAGGCGAGTAGAAGAATGCTTGAAGTTTTCATAATCGAATATAAAAAAAGCTGGCAGTGATTTACTGCCAGCTTTATTGGAATTAATACTAATTAACGAGTGATCGTCACTGTGAATCTTTTGTGGTTTTCACCAGCAGGGATACCTGGAGCACCTTCTAGATTCAATATTAGTCTCACAGGAGATCCACCCGCAGGGATGCCACCAGCTATAACATTATATTTTACATAGGTACTTGAAGTATTTGGAGCCAGGGTAACCTTTCCTGGAGAAACCAAGGTGTAGTGTGTACCGGCTACTGCTGTAGAAGTAGCATCTACATTATAAGATACATCTAGTGCAGTGCTCTTTTGAACACCAATTAGTTGAACCTCTACGCTATCTACTCTTACTGTAGCCTGATTGACAGTTTTAGCAATTAGAGACTGAGCAGTTACACCAGGAATAGTGGATGCAATTCTACCCAAAGACTGATTGTTAAATTGAAACTCCTCAGGGCCTTTGAAAGACTTATCTTCTGCTTCAAAGCATGAAACCAACATCAATGAAGATACGAGGATTGCTAATGAATTGATGAAATACTTTTTCATATCGTTATTGATTAATAGCCAGGATTTTGAACAAGAAGTTTATTTAGTTCCACCTGAGCTTGTGGAATAGGTGCCAATACCCTAACATCGGTATATTGGATTGGACCAGTTGCACCTTTTCTGATATCTTGTCCTGTTCTCTTAAGATCAAAGAATCTATGACCTTCAAAGAACAACTCAAGTCTTCTTTCTGCAAAAATTGCAGAAATAGCCTCAGCAGCATCAGTTGTAGAAACAGCAGAGTCAAATGCAGCTGGGAATCTTCTAGCACGGATGGTATTTAGATCACTTAATCCTTCAGCTACTTTTCCTTGTCTCACACGAGCTTCAGCACGGATCAAATACAATTCTGACAAACGGATCAAAGGAACGTTGTCTGTGAAAGGACCGATAGCTCCTACATACTTTCTTGAGAACAGAGCTGTCTGACCTTGCTTGGTATCAGAAATGAAATTTTCAAATCTGGAATCTTGAGGCAAGTACTGAGAAAGCAAATCTAGCGTAGGAATAACATCACCCCAACCACCTGAACCAGCTACCGGACCACCTTGTCTAAGAGTCAAAGAGTTCAAAGACTCGTTGAAGCCAAGGGTTTCAGTTTGAGCATTGTAAGCAAGCTCAAAAACTGATTCTGGATTTGGAGCAGATGTGAATGCAGCTCTGTAGTTAGATGCTACAGCAGATGAGTTGATTAAAGTAGCAGGAGTTGCACCGATTGCTGAGGTAGCACTAGCTTCGGCATCAGCCCATTTTGACTGATAGAGGTATACTCTAGAAAGAAGCGCATGGGCAGCCGCCTGAGTTACTCTAAGTCTATTTGTACCAGTCAACAATCCGATTGCTTCCTTAAGATCTTTTTCGATCAAATCATACACTTCTCTATTTGTAGATCTAGGTCTGAAATCTGCCTGAGAAGCAGTAGAAACAGGCTCTGTTCGGATTACAACTGAAAGATTGAATCCATTTACCTCACGACCAGGCTCATAACCATAAACCCTTGCCAAATCAAAATAAAGGAGTGCCCTGAGAAACAGGCCTTCACCTCTTAATTGATTGGCTTCCGTGGTTGTAGTGATTTTAGTAAGATCGGTTGCTAAAATGTAATTGACTTCATTAATAGCCCCATAGTTATTACCCCAAATATTGAAATGAACACCAAAGTTATTGATTGTCCAAGTCAAATACCTGTTTGATTGAGCGTTGGTTACTGTTGCATTGTCAGCCAAAGCATCAGGTCCCAACATGAACCTTGCACCATAATAATCTGCTCCTTGAAGTCTATCATAAACTGAAATCAGCAAAGATCTTACTCCAGTGATATCCTGAAGAGCGGCATCAGCACTAATACTTTGTCTTGGTTCAGTATTCAAAGCTTCTTCACAACTAGTAGCACTCAGAAGAAGCGTGCTTATTGAAAGTGTATATAGTAATTTTTTCATGACTTTTTAATTAAAATGCTACAGTTACACCACCAGTAATTTGTTTAGCTTGAGGATATCTACCGATATCAGTATTTAGCAACTCTGGATCAAATCCTGTATAGGAAGTGAAAGTAGCCAAGTTTATGCCTTGCAAGAAGAACCTAACTTGTCTTAAGTTCATTCTTTCTACTAGCGCTGAAGGTAGATTGTATCCTAGGGTTACTTGTTTCAGACGTATGTAAGAAGCATCTTCCATTTGTCTTGAAGAGAAAATATTGGCTCTTGAACCTGTTACTCCTGGTTCTACACCTTCGTATGCCTTTGGAACATCCGTGATGTCACCTGGCTGCTGCCATCTTCTCAACTGTGATTTAGCTTGGTTCCATCCAGCACCACCTGCTGCTTCGTGGAAGAAGGCGGTATTGTTTAGGTTCATGTTACCCCACTGACCTTGGAAGAAGACCTCAAGAGTCAAGCCTTTGTATGAAAACGTGTTGGTCAAACCACCAAAACCTTTCGGAAGAGGAGTGCCCACATATCTTGAATCTCTACCTTGGGGGTTGTAAGTGATGTTGTTCAAAGTATCCAAGTACATGGCGCGTCCATCCGCAGGGTTTACACCAGCAAAGACGGGAAACCAGTAAATGGACACAGGAGAACCAACTCTCAATGTAGTACCAATTGTTTCTCTTCCGTCTAATTCAAGAATTTCGTTTCTCTGGAAGGACACGTTGAATGAAGTAGACCATTTGAAGTCACCTTTGTCAATGTTCACTGTGTTCAATTCAATCTCCAAACCTTGATTTTGTACTTTACCAATGTTTTTTGTGATAGATCCAAATCCAGAGTCGACTGGAAGGGCTGCGTTTAGAAGAAGGTCTTTGTTTACTCGGTCATAAACTTCAACAGCACCAAACACTCTACTTCCGAAGATGGCAAAATCAAGTCCTAGGTTGATTGTCTCTGCCTTTTCCCAAGAAAGGTCATCGTTTCCTAACTGGGAAGGTCTGATACCTGGTAGGTTAACATAGTTACCTCCACCTCCAAACAAGGCTCTTGAAGCAAAGTTTCCAATGCTGGAGTTACCTGTGATACCATAGGAAGCTCTGATTTTCAAATCATCAACCCATGTTACATCCTTCATGAAATCTTCAGAAGAAATTCGGTAAGCAAGTGCTCCTGAATAGAAAAGACCCCATCTGTTATTAGCTCCGAATCTTGAAGAACCGTCATAACGAGCAGTTGCGGTAGCCAAATACTTGTCTTTGTAGTCATATTTCGCATTTGCAAAGAATGAACCCACTTTCCAAGTAGTGTAGAAACCGCCTACAGCGAAAGGAGTCGCCGCATTTTGTAAGCTTCTAAACAAACCATTTGGGAAACCCTGACCTGTTGCGTTGAATTCTTCGTTTTCCTCAACACGGAATTCTGTACCTGCCAACACGTTTACACTATGCACTTTATTGAAAGTGTTAGTGTATGTAATAGTATGGTTGGTGTTCCAGTTGAGCAAAGTACGGCTAGCAACCGCTGCAGAACCACCTGTTGGAGCAAATTGAGGAACTCGAGCATCTCTGTAGTTATCATCTCTTGCTACAGCGTAGTCAAGACCCACAAATGATCTCCATCTCAACCTATTACTGATTTTATAATTAGCTGCAAGGCTTGATACAGTTTGATTTCTAACCAATTTTCTTGTTTCAAATTCCACCGACTGAACAACATTGAAGCCGAATGTACCTGGCAGCGGAGCATTATAAGTTCCATCCTCTCTAAAGATCGGCTGATTTGGGAGGGTAAATAACGCAGCAAAGAAAGGAGAATTGATATTTGCACCATCAGCAATCGCACCATTTTGGGTGGTAGTCGCCAAACTCATATTCACATCAAATGAAAGTCGGTCATTCGCTTTGTGATCTAAGTTCAAACGAACAGTACCTCTTTCGAAATCAGATTTGATTACCTGACCTTCGTTAAGGTTGTAAGATGCACTTAGGAAGAACTTTGTTTTTTCATCACCACCATTGGCACTGAAATCTACAATACGGCTCTTTCCGGTTCTGTAAACAGCTTCTTGCCAATCGGTATTTTGAACTGTAGCAGGGTCACCGTAAATATTAACGGCTAACTGCCTGGCGTTATCCAAAGATGTACCGTTTGTCGCACTTGGTCCTAGTCTTCTAAATCTATTTTGGAATGCCTCAATTTTCATGGTAGCCAATTCAGGTGCAGTCAAGGTTGGGATCAACTTAATTGCTTCAACTGTACCTTCCTGCAAAGAGAGGTTAAATTGTGTTTTGCCAGCTTTACCTTTTTTGGTAGTGATAATTACTACACCGTTAGCAGCTTGTGCACCATAGATCGCAGCAGTTGCAGCGTCCTTCAATACTTCGATTGACTGGATATCGTTAGGGTTGATAGAGTTAAGAAGGTTGTTTGATGCTTGTCCACCCAATGCACCAGAAGCAACTTGTACCCCGTCAACAATGTAAAGTGGATCGCTACCAGCATTGATCGAGCCCACGCCTCTTACTCGCACATTGATACCACCTCCTGGCGCACCCGAAGTAGCAGTCACCTGTACACCAGCTGCACGACCTTGCAAAGCTCTATCAAAAGATTGAACAGGCATATTTTCAATGGCTTCACCTTTTACAGAAGCAATTGAGCCTGTCACTTCTCTCTTAGGGGTAGCACCATAGCCTACGATCACAACCTCATTTAAGGCAGTTACGTCTGGATCAAGTGAAACGTCAATTCTTGATCTCGTCCCGATTGACTGCTCTTGGGTAAGAAGTCCAACGAAACTAAAAACTAGAATCCTACCTCCCTCTGGAACCTCCAAAGAGTACATACCGTCAATATCCGTAGCTACTCCTATCGAAGTGCCTTTCACGGTTACTGATGCGCCTGGAATCGGCAATCCATCTTCATTGGATTTTACCGTACCAGTGATCACACGACTCTGAGCAAATGCCACCGCACTTGCAAAAAGAAGCATGAGTCCTAGAAGTAAAACTTTCCTCATATTGGTTAGATTTTGGTTTAATAAACTCAATGATATTTCGAAAAACCGAATATCTCAAATGGCATACAAAAATTAAGAGGTAAAAGTTTATTGCAAATCCAACACATTAACGAGGGATTTTCAGATAAAATCAGAATAAAATTCCGTTTAATGATCAAGTTTAGATCAATCCACTTCCTTTTTGCTGTTAATTCAATGTTAACAAAAGTTAATTTTTTGAATTTTTTTTTAACTTTTTTGAAAAAAATTCAGATTACCATCCTCGAAAAATTCAAGTTTTTCTCTTTTCAGCCTGAATAACCATCACCTCAGACCTCAAAAAACAAGTTTCGTATCACTACTTATCGCCCTATATTTATAAATAAAACAATATTTTGAGAATAATTAATATATGATAAATAATGCACTGTTATCCTTGCATAAAAAATATAATAGCAAACTTGTCCGCTATATATCAAAATTAAATTTTGATTATAGTATTTTAATAGTGATTCTTCTGTTTAGCGCTTGGTTTTCAGATGTCGTGTTGGGCACCATGGGTTCCTTGTCTCCCTTTCCCTCCACAAGAACTCGCCCAGGATGTAATCCTCCTTTGACTAAGAATTGCTGAACGCTTTGTGCACGCTGCAAGCTCAAGGTTTGGTTGTAGGCAGCGCTGCCTACGTTATCTGTGTGTCCAGAGATAAGGATATTCACATTTGGATTTTCTTGAAGAAACTTTTGCAGCCTCTTCAACGAGGCAAGAGATTCCTGTTTCAAATCATATTTATTGAAATCAAAAAACACGTTTTCAAAAACAAACTCCTCACCTGCCGATATAGGCACCAACTCTACTTTCAAGTCCTTTACATTCTTGATCTTATCACGCTCCACATTGTAAATTTTGGGCAAATAGCCATTTTTTTCCACATACAATCCGGATATCGGCTTGTCTGGATATAGCATCATAAATTCTCCTGTCTTCCCATCGGATTGAAACTGGTATAATGTGCTGTCATTGGTAAGTGATACCAAGGAAAGTGTTGCACTGATGGGCTGACCTGTTTTTGAATTAAAGACTTTTCCCTCTGTGACAGTGAGATTTTCCCCGATATAAATTTCTTCAGGAAACCTAAATCGATAGAGAAGCGACCGGTCTTTGCTCCCCTCTGTAGTGTTCAGCTCAGTGTAATAAGCATAGTCTTTCTTTGCCGTAATAAAAAGTGCCACTTGATCCAATTGGTCATTAATGGGTAAGCCAAGATTCTCTGGTTTATGAAAAACCCCGTTTTTCACCCTAGAAAGAAAAATATCCATTCCACCAAAACCCTGATGTCCGTCGGATGCGAAAAATAGGATCTCATTGTTGAAGAACATGAAAGGTGAAATCTCATCTTTGGCAGTATTGACAATAGCCCCGAGATTTTTTGCCTCAGACCAACTGCCATCTGTTTGACGGACGGTATACCAAATGTCATTTCCCCCATACCCGCCTTTTCTATTGGAAGAGAAAAAAAGAACCCTTCCATCCGCTGAAAGCGAAGGTTGAGATTCCCAAGATCTGGAATTAACCTTAGGCCCCATGTTGGTTGGTCTCTGCCATGCCCCATTGATCCGATAAGCGACATATAAGTCACAGCTGCCTTGGGAATCAGGAGCATCACAGGATGTGTAAATCAAGATATTACCATCTGCTGTGATGGAACAAGTTCCTTCATTATAAGGCGAATTGATAGTTTGAGCAATACTCTGAGGATTAGTCCATCCTCCTGAGTTAGTTAGAAAAGCGGTGTAAATATCCTCTTTGTCAAAATTACCCGTACCATCTCTTTTCGTAAACAAAATCTGCTCCCCATCCGCCGTCAAAACCGGAAAATACTGAAGCTGAAACTCATTGAGCGGGGAAAGAAGAATCTCTTTTTGGATCGTCTGTATTTTGTCCAGTTGAGAACTGAGAAACTCAATTTTCTCTTTCATTTGGACATAATAAACGTTTTTCTTAAATCCTTCGTCAAATAAAGGATCTACCTCCTGAAATTGCCGGTAAGCCTCTGTAAATTTCCCTTGCTTCAAATACAGATTTGTGAAAAGCCAGCCAAAGTCGGCTACATTCTTGGTCTTTGCATTTTTCCCTGCCAGTTTGGCCTTCCCCTGCAATCCTATTTTCTCTGCCTCCTCTAGATTACCTATCGTCATCAATACTTGGGATGCCTTGACATAAGCTTCTAAAAAAGAAGCCTCACGGGTGATTGCAGATTTATAACTAACCAAGGCCTCCTCATATTTCCGTAGTGCCGTCAATTCCTCCCCTTCTTGAAAAAGTTTAATTGCCCTCCCATCTATAATTGAATAGGTCTGCCCTTGAGCAGAAAATAGCAGAGAAAACAGAAGTAATAAGGAGAGAACAGGGCGCATGGACTCAGGGGATGTCCATAAATTTATGCGTTTGTAGGGATACTTTCCAAGTCGGATGATTTTTCACGTACTCAATGATCGCAGGAGTAAACTTATCTGCCTTGCTCCACTCAGGTTGGAGACGGAGCTCACAGCTTGAGTTTACCAACTTAGAATGTTCCTCTGCGAAAGAAAAATCACTCTTATTATAAATGACCACTTTCAGTTCATCCGCCTCCGCATAGATAGAGGGATGCGGTTTCTTGAATTTCTTGGGGGAAAAGCATACCCAGTCAAAATCTCCCGAAAAAGGATGCGCACCTGAAGTTTCGATATTGGTCGTAAAGCCTTTTTCTTTCAACAACTTGGTGAGCGGATCGAGATTGTACATCAGAGGCTCACCACCGGTGATCACGATCAGCCTTCCCGGATAAGGCAAGGCCTCTTCGACGATTTTCTCAATAGACAAAACCGGCCATTTGGCGGCTTCCCAGCTTTCCTTCACATCGCACCAGACGCAACCCACATCACAGCCTCCCAGCCGAATGAAATATGCGGGGTGTCCGGTAAATCTGCCTTCTCCTTGAATGGTGTAAAACGCCTCCATGACTGGAAGCTGAAGCCCTGCGGTTACAAGTTCTTGGGTAGTCGGTGCTACCAAATCGAGTGTGTGCATGAATTTTTGGTAAAGCGGGTGATTCGACCGCTAGTTTGGATGACAAAGTTAAGAGTTAATCTTGAAACGATACGTACGATTTACGAAGTACGATTTACGGCACTGTGATGAACCTCAAGCCTGATTCAATGTGGTTACCTCTTTAAAATTAGGATTGAAGTTCAAGGAAGCGCCGTAATTCTGAAATCGTAAATCGTAAATAACACCTTACAATTCCTTCCTCATCACCACCCTATAATCCTCCACTCCACCCTTGGGAATTACTTCCATGATTTTGAAGCCGCGGCTTAATCCAAACTTGATCATTGCCGGAAAGCGGTTGCGGGTTTTAAAAAAGACCGAAGTAAAACCCTTTTCTCTTGCCCAATTCTCTTGATACTCGGCCAAGGAATTGGCAATTCCATACTTTCTAAATTCAGGTCTTACCCCACCTATCCAAGAATAAAAGGTATCCGGTGTATCACTTTGGTAACCTACTTTGAAACCCAAAAGCTCCCCGTCTTTTTCGGCTACCAACCCCAAATGAAGCCGGTGCTTCAATCGCTCGGTATAAAAATCCAAGGAAGCTTTCCCCGGGAACTCCGGAATGCGCTCGTGCACCCAGAGGAGTTCGGCGGGAGAAGCTTGTCTGATTTGAAATTGCATTGAATTGGAAAATTTCTAGGGTTGAAGTGTGGTAAGGTGGTAAAGTTGTAAAGTTGGGGTGCGGCCAACCTTACAACTTTACCACTTTTTCACTTTACAACTCTATTTCTTCACCGTCGGATACTTCACTCCCAGCTGCTCCAAATAGGTATCATACTTCGTCTCGTCATAGTAATATTTCTCTAGCTGAGGACGGAACTGCTTCATGATGCCTTCATTCAGATAAATCGGCGGCGCATCGTCTTTGGTGATCATCGGCTTGTAGGTTTCTTCCTTAGTCTGCACGTTTTTGAAATAATCCCATGCCTGATCGACTAGCTCGGGCTGAAGCAGAAAGTCCAAAATCGTCATCGCTTCGGCTTTGGCACCAGCAGTCACCCCTTTGTGAGCAATCGGTGTGGCCATCGCAATCGCATTGCTCCAGTGGTGGCCAGGGAGTCCGGGAATATTGGAAGGAAATCTCAAGGTCACTGTCGGAACTACCCAAGAGACATCTCCTATATCGTCCGATCCACCAGAAATCGGTTCCTTTACCGGAAGTCCGAGCGTATCCAATTTGGTCTGCATTCCCTCTTCTTTGGATCCCAATTCCTTTTGAATGGCTTTTGCCAAAGTCTGATCATTTTCATCCCACTCGGGCAACCCCACTTTGAGAATATTCTGATACATCTTTTCGGCGATCACCTTATTAAAGTGTCGTGGCCAAGCAGTTCCCAAGACTTTGGAAGTCATCGTCGTCCCTGTCATCAAGGCTGCTCCTTTGGCGATATCATTGGCCTGGGCGTACATTTCCATGATTCCATCGTACTTCACGTCTCGGAAATAATACCAAATCGAAGACTTAGAAGGCACCACATTGGGCTGATCTCCCCCATCCGTGATCACCGAGTGAGATCGCTTGAGCGGATGTAAATGCTCCCGTTTGTAATTCCAGCCGATATTCATCAGTTCCACCGCATCGGCAGCACTTTTACCTCTCCAAGGAGCCCCAGCTGAATGCGCAGCGTCACCGGAGAAGGTATACTCCACCGAGATCAACCCAGTACCGCTTGCCTGTCCCCAGCTTACGCCTAGGTTATTGGCTACGTGGGTGAAAATGCAAAGATCTACCCCGTCAAACTTCCCGTCTCTTGCAAACCAGGCCTTTGCAGCCACCAATTCCTCAGCAATGCCCGGCCAAAGAACCAGCGTTCCGCCGATTTTTTCCCGCTCCATAATCTGCTTAACTGCCAAGGCAGCGGTGATATTCAAAGGAATTCCGGCATTGTGCCCTTCTCCGTGACCTGGCGCTCCTTCGACCATAGGTTTATGGTAGGCCACACCAGGATATTGGGAGGCTTTCGGGATGTTATCTACGTCAGACCCCAAGGCAATCACGGGGCCTTCTCCATTACTCCAGGTGGCAAACCAAGCGGTTGGAATTCCTGAAACTCCACGCTCGATAGTGAATCCATTTTTCTCCAAAATCCCAGTCAGGTATTTCGAAGATTCTATCTCCTGAAAGCCCAATTCAGCAAATGAGAAAATCTTATCCACCATCACTTGGCTTTGCTTATGATTGGCTTGGACGATTTGGGCAGCTTCGGCTTTAAGTGCCTCGATCTGCTTGGGTGTGTATTTTTTCTGGGGAAAAGCCGAAAGGCAAATTCCTCCAGCTAAAGCAAGTGTAATCAGTAATTTCTTTGGCATAGGGTCGGTTGGTTAGGTTTCGGAAAGTACAAAAAAGCGCCAAGTCCCTGAAACAAAATTGATCAGTGGACAAAATTCCGATTTGGGAGGAATTGGAAATTTGACTACCAAAGCCGCCTGATTTTTCTATTTTTGCAGGCATTTAGTCAAAAAATCAAGAAATATTCAATCATGGCGGAGTATAACTTCAGGGAAATCGAGCAAAAGTGGCAAGGCTACTGGAAAGAAAAAGGCACGTTTAAAGCCGAAGTGGACCTCAATCGTCCCAAGTTTTATTCTCTGGACATGTTTCCTTATCCTTCCGGAGCCGGACTTCACGTAGGCCATCCGCTGGGTTACATCGCTTCCGACATCGTTTCCCGATTCAAAATGCTCAAGGGCTTCAATGTCCTCCATCCGATGGGCTATGATTCCTTTGGCTTGCCTGCCGAGCAGTACGCGATCCAAACCGGGCAGCATCCCGCCATCACCACCGAACAAAACATTACCCGATACACCGAGCAGCTGAAAAACATCGGCTTCGCTTTCGATTGGGATCGCGAAGTCCGCACTTCGGATCCATCTTATTATAAGTGGACGCAGTGGATTTTCATGCAGTTGTTCAACAGCTACTATGACCACGATGCAGACAAGGCAGTATCAATCGAGTCATTGGTTTCCCGATTTGAAAAAGAGGGAAATGCAAACGTAAAAGCGGTTTGCGATGATGATACCCCAAACTTCAGTGCAGCTGATTGGAATGCCTTTTCTGAAACCCAAAAGCAGGAAATGCTCCTCAAATACAGATTGACTTTCCTCGCTGAGACCACCGTAAACTGGTGTCCGGCTTTGGGAACTGTGCTTTCCAATGACGAAGTGAAGGACGGATTCTCCGAAAGAGGTGGGCATCCTGTGGAGCGTAAGAAAATGATGCAGTGGTCCATGCGGATCACGGCCTATGCCGATCGCCTGCTTCAAGGATTGGAAAAAGTAGAATGGTCTGAACCGATCAAGGAAATGCAGCGAAACTGGATCGGAAAGTCCATTGGTGCGGAAGTGCTCTTCGATGTGAAAGGTTCTGATAAAAAGATCAAAGTCTTCACCACCCGAGTGGACACCATTTTTGGGGTGACCTATTTAGCTTTGGCACCGGAATCTGATCTGGCTGCCGAACTGGTCACCGACGATCAGCGGGAAACTGCCGAAGCCTACATCCAAGTAGCAAAAAACCGCTCCGAGCGCGAGCGAATGAGCGACGTAAAGACCATTTCCGGTGCATTCACTGGTTCTTATGCGATCAATCCATTCAACGGAGAGGAAATCCAAATCTGGGTTGCGGACTATGTATTGGCTGGGTATGGAACAGGCGCCGTGATGGCCGTACCTGCTCATGACGAGCGGGATTACAACTTTGCGAAGCACTTCGGATTGGAAATACGCCAAGTGATCGAAGGCTCGATGGAAAATGGTTCTTTCCCCGGAAAAGGCGGTTTGATTATCAATTCAGGCTTTATTTCGGGACTTTACATGAAGGATGCCATGCAGAAATGCATCGAGTTTTTGGAAGAAAAAGGCATCGGGAAAGGAAAAATCCAGTACCGTATGCGGGATGCCATCTTCACCCGGCAACGGTATTGGGGAGAACCACTTCCGGTGTATTTCAAGGATGGACTTCCTTATTTGATCGAAGAAAAAGACCTGCCTTTGGTACTTCCTGAGGTAGATAAATATTTGCCTACCGAAGATGGAGAACCTCCTTTGGGACGGGCAAAAAACTGGGCTTACAAAACAGCTGATGGAGAGTATCCATTGGAACTCTCGACCATGCCGGGTTGGGCCGGATCGAGCTGGTACTTCTTCCGCTACATGGACCCCAAAAATGAGTCGGTTTTCGCCGACAAAGCCAAAACAGACTACTGGGGAGCGGTGGACTTATATATCGGAGGTTCTGAGCATGCCACCGGACACTTGTTGTACTCCAGATTCTGGACCAAGTTCTTGTATGACTTGAGTGTGGTGAGCATCGACGAGCCTTTCCAAAAGATGATCAACCAAGGGATGATTCAGGGAAGGTCGAACTTTGTGTATCGACTCAAAGGAACCAACACCTTTGTCTCTTACGGGCTGAAGGATCAATACGATACCTCTGCCATGCACGTGGACGTGAATATCGTCCACAACGATCAGTTGAACCTGGACAAGTTTAAGGCTTGGAGACCGGATTTGGCAGATGCGGAATTTATCCTGGAAGACGGCAAATACCTCTGCGGATCGGAAGTGGAAAAAATGTCCAAATCCAAGTACAACGTGGTCAATCCGGATGACATCATCGAGCGATACGGAGCCGACACCCTGAGATTGTATGAGATGTTTTTGGGACCTTTGGAGCAGTTTAAGCCATGGAATACCAACGGTATCGACGGAGTGTACAAGTTCCTGAGAAAGGTGTGGAACCTATACCATACTTCTACTGGAGAATTCGCGATTTCGGACGAACCTGCAAGCAAAGAAGAAATGAAAGCCCTGCACAAAGCCATCAAAAAGATGGAGGAAGACATGGCCAATTATTCCTTCAATACCTCTGTGTCCAGCTTTATGATTTGCGTCAACGAGTTAACAGCTTTGAAATGCAACAAGCGTGAAGTACTGGAGCCATTGGCGATTTTGATTTCGCCGTACGCACCGCATATCTCAGAGGAACTTTGGTCGCTTTTGGGACATTCCGGTTCGATCACCACTGCCCGATTCCCTGAGTTTAAAGAGGAATATCTGGTAGAAAGCAATTTCGAGTATCCGGTGATGATCAATGGCAAGATGCGCGCGAAGTTGGATTTACCACTTTCTCTGTCAGTTCCAGAAATCGAAAAATCGGCTTTGGCCGACGCAAACGTTCAAAAATGGCTGGAAGGAAAAGCTCCTAAGAAAGTGATTATCGTACCGGGTAAGATCGTGAATTTTGTGGTGTAACAAGCACAAACACCTAAAATTCAAGGGCCAATAGAAAATCTTTTGGCCCTTTTCTTTTAAATTGTATTATGGATGAGAAATTAGATGATATTGACAAAATCGTACAATACTGGAAGGATTCATCCGATCAGGATTTTAGGACGATACAAAATCTATTCTCATCCAAAGATTTCAGTTGGGCACTTTTTATTGGTCACTTAGTTTTAGAGAAACTATTAAAAGCTCACTTTGTAAAAGACAATCAAAAACATGCGCTTTTTACTCATGACCTTTTACGACTAGCAGATGGGTGCCACTTTAAAATTGATGAAACTCAGAAAGATTGGTTAGACCAAATTTCCACTTTCAATCTTAATGCACGTTATGATAGTTATAAAAGAGAATTTTATAAACTTTGTACTCGGGAATTTTCGTTGCTTTGGAAAGAACGAATCGAAATTTTAAGACTATGGTTAATTCAGAAATTCTAAAAAACGTCAAGAGTTTCATAACCTTGATCCCAAAAAACTTGGGATTAAGAGAAGCCTATCTTTTTGGTTCATATGCCAAAGGTCTAGAAAAAGAATCAAGTGATGTAGATGTGGCTTTGATCTTTGACAGTATGGATGACTTTTTCCAAACTCAGCAGGAAATGAGGAAGCTTAGAAGAAAAATTGACCTTAGAATTGAACCCCATCCATTGAAATCGCAGGACTTCAATATTCAGAATCCTTTTGCAAAAGAAATTAAAGAAACAGGGATTTTGATCGCTTGAATTTGATCCTCTACACCTTCCCCGTCCGTACCGCCTTTATCGACCGTGACTTGGAAATGATCCGTCCAGTGGCTGAAATCAAGCCCTTGGAATTCACCCAAAGCCCCGCTAAGCTTCCCTTCTATTTTATCCTCCAGTTTTTTCAATTGCTTTGGTATTTACCCAAAACCAGCCAATACCTCTGTTTTTTCGGAGGATACCATAGTGTGTTGCCAGTTTGGTTTGGAAAGGTATTTGGAAAAAAATGCACCATCCAGGCAGGCGGCACAGACTGCATCAATATGCCGGAAATCGGCTATGGAAATTTCCGAAAGAAATGGCTTCGCCCAGCCACGGTATATTCCTTTAAAAATTGTAGTCTGATTTTCCCAGTAGCCGAGGCCTTGGTCAAGCAGGACTATTCCTACGATCCCCAGATTAATTCCAAACAAGGTCTTTTGAATTTGATTCCCGATCTGAAAACACCCATTCAGGTCATCCCCAATGGCTTCGATACGGATTTTTGGAAAGATCTAGGAAAAGCCCGAAAGCCATTTAGCTTTATTTCCGTGGCCACCGGTACTTCCAATCCTTCCCGTGCCATCGTCAAAGGCTATGATTTAATCAAGCAATTGGCTGCACTTCATCCGGATTGGACATTCACTCTGGTGGGGGATTCTGCCTATTCCTCGCCAAATCAGAATGTGACTGTTTTGGGTAAAATGAAGCCCAACGAACTTCTGGAACTTTATAACAGCCACCAATTCTACCTTCAACTTTCCACTTCTGAGGGCTTCCCAAATGCACTCGGCGAAGCCATGGCCTGTGGTTGTATTCCAATTGGATCGGCAGTTGGGGCAATTCCAGAAATTATCGGAGATATGGGAGTGATTTTGAATGAAAAGAATTTATATGTGCTGGATTCAGCCATTCAAAATTTTGCCAAAAAAGATTTGAATTCGATTTCACAAAAGGCATCTCAACGCATCCATACCCTTTTCAATTTTGAAAAAAGAAAAAAGGCCCTTTGGCATGCTCTAAAAACCGACTGAAAATTATAAACAAAGATGCCTTGGCCTACAATATTATTAGGAAAATGACCATTAAGATTTTTTACTTAACTCTACTCAAAACACTGAATACATTGATTCTTTCCTGATTTTCATTGAAATGGTCTATGAAAAGAGTGGATTCATCAGATGCAGAGTCATCAATCTGAACAGTAATTTTATTCATACTTTTTCCATTCAATTCGAATTCACAATCAAACAAGAAATTAATCTTTAAGGAATTCGTGTCAAAAATGTAACTACCAGAATTACACGAGCCATATTTAGTGTAAGTAAAGCTATTATCAGGATTCAGTTCGAGAATGAATCCATTTTCAACATCAAACCAATCATATTCTGGTGGGGTTTTGGAAAAATCAACCAGATCAAACGACTTAGTTTGAATCCACTTTCCAGCTATTATTTTCGAAAAATCAACCCCAATCGGGCCCTCTTCTTTTGGACCACAAGAGAAGAATAAACAGAGGATTAGTGCTAAACTAATTTTTTCAAAAATTATCTTAAATCTCATTGCTTTCTTGAATCAGAATTTTTAAAAGACCTAATATTAAAAAAATCGGCAATAAAATCAACTATATTATTTTTTCATGGAGCTTGAAATTAATTGGTTTAAAAAATCAACCAATCAACTCAATCTGATTCCTGTTCACCTTCACCATTCCACGCTGTTCCAGTTTTTTCAACAATCTCGTAATCACTTCCCTACTGGAATTCAGCTCCTGAGCAATCTGCTGATGGGTTTTGTGAATCAGGTTGCTTTGTGTGGCCTCAGCATTTTTCTCCAAATATTCCAGAAGCCGCTCATCCATCTGATGAAATGCGATTCCATCCACCACCTTAAGCAGTTCTTCAAATCGGTCTTGATAGGTATCCATCACGAAATAATACCACGACTTGTACTTGGGCATCCACTCGTCTAGCTTGGAAATCGGAACTGAAATGATCGTAGTTTCTTCCTCGGGAATAGCCTTGATTTTGGAATAGCCTTCCCTAGCCGAACAAATCATCGTAATGGCACACGCCTCTCCTGGACCGAGATAGTACATAAACAGCTCATGGTCATTTTCATCTTCTCTGAAAACTTTCACTTGGCCCTGAACAATGAGCGGGATGATTTCTACTTTTTGACCGATATCCATCATCAAGGTATCAGCTGGAAGTACGGACAATGTCCCATTGACTAAAAGCTCTTGTCTAAGCTCTTGCTCAAACTCAGGAAAATTTAAATCCAAAAACCGCTCTATTTCCTTTTTCATTAGTTCAATCGTGGTTAACTTTAAAAGGTGACTTCGATCACCTTTTTCTTTTTTTCGAAAGGTACTTTTGAGAATGTTTTCTCCAAAACGAATTGGAAAATGAATAAATCCAAAGCTCAGCAACTTTTTATCCTCGGTCTAGGACTTATGTTACTTTTCAGAATCCTGTCCAAAATCCCCTTCATTCCTGAGCAAATTGGCGGATTTGACACGACCAAACTTTTGAAAATCATCATCGGATTGACTTTCATCCTTATCAGCTTTCTCATTTATCGAAAATCAAACCAACCCAAACTATGATCTGGGATGTAGAATTACTCTCGCGAATTCAGTTCGCTTTTACCATCATGTTTCACTACATCTTCCCCCCTTTTAGTATTGGGCTGGGATTGCTACTGGTAGTGTACGAATCTCTTTACCTGATCACTAAAAAGAAGATTTACGAGAAAATCACCCGATTTTGGATCAAAATCTTTGCGGCCAACTTCTCAGTGGGAGTGGCTTCAGGTATCGTGATGGAATTTGAGTTTGGCACCAACTGGTCCACTTACTCCCGATTTGTCGGGGATATTTTTGGTTCACCACTGGCTGCAGAGGGGATTTTCGCCTTCTTTTTAGAATCTGGCTTCTTGGCGATTCTGCTTTTTGGCTGGAATCGAGTGAAACCCGGCATGCACCTCTTTGCCACGATTATGGTGGCATTGGGGAGTATGCTCTCTGGCTTCTGGATCGTGGTGGCCAACAGTTGGCAACAGACTCCGGTTGCTTATGAGATTGTGGTGGATTATGGGATTCGTCGGGCGGTGATCACTGATTTCTGGGAAATGGTCTTCAATCCTTCTGCCATGGTGCGCTTTACCCATGTGATTTTGGGCGCTTGGATTCAAGGAGCTTTTCTGGTTTTGAGTGTTTCTGCTTACTATTTGATTAAGCAAAAGCATGTGGAATTTGCCAAAAAATCCTTCGCCATTGCCCTAGGATTAGCAGCCATAGCCTCTTTAGCCCAGCCATTTGTCGGCCATGAGCATGCCAAAGTGGTCAGCGAATGGCAGCCTGCAAAACTGGCCGCTTTTGAAGGACTCTATGAAACCCAAACCAACGCCCCTCTTTACTTGGTAGGATGGACCGATCCGGAAACCCGAAAAACAACGGGGATTGCCATTCCCGGAATGTTGAGTTTCTTGGTACACGGAGATTTTAATGGGGAGGTAAAAGGATTGGAAGAATTTCCCGAGGAGGACTGGCCGGCCGTGAATGGAGTCTTTCAAAGCTATCATCTGATGGTCGCTTTGGGAATGCTATTCATTGGAGCGACACTTTTGAGCTTGTTTTTACTCTGGAGAAAAAAGCTTTTTACTCCGAGTTGGTCCTGGCTGATCAAACTCTATATCCCGGCCGTGGCCCTTCCCGTGATGGCCAATCAGCTAGGCTGGGTCTCTGCAGAGCGCGGCCGTCAGCCTTGGATTGTGCAAGGTTTGCTAAGAACCAGCGAAGGTGTTTCCAAATCGATCTCGGCACCGGAAGTGATGATTTCCTTGATCTTGTTCGTCCTCGTTTACATTCTCTTATTCTTCGTTTGGCTCTATGTCTTGGACCGGGAAATCAAACACGGACCAGATCATCTCTCCACTGGTGTAGAAGCCGGTTTTCACAAAAAGTCCGAACGAATGGACGCCATCAAACCTCATTAAGTCATGGATTATAACGTAGTCTGGTATATTCTGGTAGGAGTTCTGTTGATCGGTTATGCGATCTTGGACGGTTTTGATTTGGGCGTAGGAATTCTTCATTTGCGAAGCAAAGGAGATCACAATCGCCGCATTTTGATGAATGCCATCGGCCCGGTATGGGATGGAAATGAAGTTTGGCTGATTACGGCTGGAGGAGCGCTTTTTGCAGCTTTTCCTAATGTGTATGCAACGGCATTTTCCGGTTTTTATTTGCCTTTTATGCTCTTGCTAATTGCCTTGATTTTTCGGGCAGTTTCGATCGAATTTCGAAGCAAGGAAGCAAATCCCAGATGGAGAAGTTTTTGGGACAAAGGTTTTTCGATCGGTTCGATTGTAGCTACCCTTCTCTTTGGAGTTGCCATTGGCAATGTGGTGATGGGTTTTCCGATAGGAAGCGACATGGAATACCAAGGCAACTTTTTTGACCTTCTGAATCCTTATTCCTTGATGGCTGGCTTTTTTGCTTTGACCATGTTTGCCCTTCATGGAGGGATCTATCTCAATATGAAAACCGAGGGAGAGCTTCAAAAGCAAATCCAAGGATGGATTAAAGTCAATTACTGGATTTTTGTGGTTTTCTACTTGCTTTTTTCAGGATTGACACTTTATCTAAAACCCGAAATGATCGCAAATTTCTCTTTTGGAAAAATCGATCTTCCAGGGAATAAGCACGAACTGGTGGAGAATCATCAAACCTTGATTTCTGTTTTTGCCTGGACTATTGTCTTTCTAAATGTTTTGGCGATTGCAAATATTCCACGCATGCTATCCAAAGGCAGAGAAGGCTGGGCTTTTATTTCCTCAGCCAGTATGATTGCGGCCATCGTGATGCTTTTTGCCTTGGGTATTTTCCCCAATCTGATGGTATCTAATTTGGAACCGAACTTCAATTTGGACATTTACAATTCTGCTTCATCCGCCTACACCTTAAAAACCATGGCGATTTTGGCCGTTTTTGGGTTGCCATTTGTCGCTTCTTACACAGTGATCATCTATTGGACCTATCGGGGAAAAGTCAAACTGGATGAAAGTAGTTATTGATTTGTGACAAAAATCATGTGTCTTATTCAATCCTGATCTTTACTTTTGCCTCAGAATGCTCAAAAGTCTAATCTATATCACGCTGGCTTGGACCATGGTACTGAATAGCATGGTGTATTCGGTGATTAAAGTGAATTTCACAATCAACCGGAAATACATCATTGACAATTTCTGTATCAACAAGGATAAACCAGAGCTGGCTTGTGATGGAAAGTGTTTTTTGATTCAAAAAATGAACGCCGAAAAAGAACGGCAAGAATCTCTCCCCGCTTTCACATTCAATAAAGATTTTGGCGTTTACATTTCCCCTTCTTTTGAGATTTCTGAGGTAACTCTAAGCTTCAGTCCTTATCTGGAGCATTCAAGTAAGTACGTAATCCGTTTTGGCCAAAACGCATTTTCCGCTATCGAGCACCCTCCACAGGGTTGATTTTTCACTCGGTTTAATTTCTCTCACTTTAAATTCTAATCATGCGATTTCTGACCCTAGGGTCAGGGATATGCCTGTGCGGTGTATTGCTGTTTTCCTGCGGAACAGAGGAAAGTCCAATTCAAGAAGGACCCACGCTGATTTCACTGGAAAAGCCGGATTATTTCCCGGCAGAGCAACCTATGCCCGCAGCTAATCCCTTGACCGAGGAAGGAGTCCGTCTTGGAAGAATGCTTTTCTATGAAAAAAAGCTTTCCAAAGACGGGACGATTTCCTGTGCATCCTGTCATCAGCAGGAAAAAGGCTTCAGTGATGGACTACGTGTCAGTCCGGGCGTTGGCGGTACCCAGGGTACCATGAATGCCATGGCCTTGGCCAATCTTCACTGGCAAACCCGTTTCTTCTGGAACGGACGTGCGGTTACCCTGGAAGAGCAGGCCCTCATTCCCATCGAAGATCCAGTGGAAATGAACCTGCCCATCCAAGAAGCGATCAGCAGGCTCCAAAATGACTCGGATTATCCAAAGCTATTTTCTGCTGCTTTTGGGTCTGAAGAAGTCACCGCAGAGCGGATCGGGAAAGCGTTGGCACAGTTTGAACGAACCCTTATCTCTGCCAATTCCAAGTTTGACCGATGGATACGAGGTGAGGTGCAACTGACTCCCGAGGAGCAGTTGGGTTTGGAGCTTTTCTTTACCCATCCCGAACCGTCCATTCAGCTCAGAGGAGGAAATTGTGGAGACTGCCACCTTGGTTTTCTCACTTCAGGAGATCCTAATGGCTTTTCAGGCTTTCACAACAACGGCTTAGATCCCGATGAAAGGTTAAAAAGTGGACTACAGTTTGTCACGGGAAATGCTTTTGACCGAGGAAAATTCAAAGCACCCGGGCTACGAAATATTGCTCTGACTGCACCCTACATGCACGATGGCAGATTCTCCAGCCTGGAGGAAGTGCTGGACCACTACAATGATCATATCCAAAACAGTGAAACGCTGGATGTACTCATTCTGGAGGCAAGCAATGAACCCCAAAGCCCAAATGACCCAGTCAAACTCCACCTTTCGGAGCAGGAAAAGAAAGCCATCATCGCCTTTCTGAATACGCTTACCGATCAGGAGTTTGTCTCCAATCCCAAATTTTCAAATCCATTTAAGTAAAAACACAATGAAAAATATCACATATCTATTCTTGGCTTTTGTTCTGATTTTCAGTTCCTGTTCCGATGAAGAAATCCCGGCTCAAATGACCGTGGACCTCAATTTTGAAAACACGCTCAACGGCAAACCCTTGCAGCTGAATTCAGAAACCTTTACCCTTCCTTCTGGGGAACCCTTCATTGCCAAAAAACTAAAGTACTACATCTCCAATGTAGTACTGACTGACACGAAAAGCGGGGCTGTTTACACTGTACCAAACAGTTATCACCTTCTGGGTGAAGACTTCAAGTCGACCGTGGAATTGGGAATGATCCCATCGGCCAATTACGATCAGATCACATTTTCTATCGGTGTAGATCAGGTTGCCAATGCTAAAACCGACCAAACGGGTGATTTGGATCCGAACAATGAAATGGCTTGGAACTGGAACTCTGGATACAAGTTTGTGGTGCTGGAGGGAGAATTTACCCACAAAACCACCGGAGTGCGGACAGGATTGGTACTCCACATAGGAAGAAACCAAAACTACAAAACCGTAACTCAGTCGCTGACAGGAATCCGTTCCGGAAGGGCTGCTCAAATCCAGCTCAAAACTGTGATAGATCAGCTTTTCCTAAGCCCCAATGCGCTTAAGGTAAGTGAATTGCCAAGTACGACCATCATGGGAGGCGAACTCGCTGACAAGATCGGAGAAAACTACGCGAGCGGATTTATTACAATTGAATAAAACCTAAAAAGGCCGCCTCTAAGATTTGCCTTCATGGGATTGGAAAAAGTTGAAATCCAATTCGATGTAATCCAAAATTTCGACCCCATTTACCGAGACGGTAGATCTAAGGAGGCGGCCTCCTTTTCCCATGAAAACATCTCGATTGCTGGTATTAGCCGTGCTTTGGAGCTTTTGGAGCTGTCAGGATGAGAATTTGGTTCCCGAATCTTCTCTGGAAATAGTGCCGGAGACCTTTGTCCCTGAATTGTCTTCCAGCCTTCAGGTGGGTGATTTCCCTCAGCCTGAACGCAATCCTATGTCCAAAGAAGGAGTGATCCTAGGCAAAAGACTCTTCTTCGATCCCAAGCTTTCCTCCAACGGCAAGGTCTCTTGTGCCTCCTGTCACATGCCCTCCAAGGCCTTTACCGACGGGGTAGCCTTGAGCAAAAAAGGAGTATCCGGCAATGCCTTACACCGGCATTCTTCCCCACTTTTCAATTTGGCTTGGCACACCACCGGTCTTTTTTGGGACGGAGGAGCCAATGACTTGGAGTCCCTGAATTTCGGCCCGCTTACCCATCCTGATGAAATGGCAGCAGATCTGGAAGAAATTGTAGCCTATCTGTTTGAGGACAAAACCTATCCTGAACTCTTTGCCAAAGCATTCCCTAAGGCCCCTATCCAAAGCGCAACCATCTCCCGTGCCCTTTCCCAATACACTAGGACCTTGATTTCCCAGACCTCAAAGTATGATGATTGGAAAAAAGGCAAGGCTACTTTGAGTTCCTTGGAACTGCAAGGCTATCAGCTCTACCAAAACCATTGCTCAAGCTGTCATCGGGAAGGTCTATTTACCGATTTGGATTATCACAACAATGGCCTGGACTTGACTTACCCCGATCCTCCTGTTTTGGAAGGACTCTTTCTTGGTCGGTTCAGAATCAGCTTTGATTCTCTGGATTTGGGGGCTTACAAAACTCCCAGCCTCCGAAATATCACACTCACAGCTCCCTACATGCACGATGGGCGATTTGAGAGTTTGGAGGAGGTTTTGGATCACTATCAATCTGGAATCCAGGTGAATAATTCTCTGGCTCCCCAACTCAAAGAAGGAATCAACTTGTCCCCTGATGAACGAAAGGCCCTATTGGCTTTTCTCAAAACCCTACAGGATGATGCCTTTGTCCTGTCCCATATTCAAGATTCAGAAAAATGAAAAAAATAGTCTTCCTTATTCTCTTTTCACTAGTCTTTTCCAACCGGGGAATGGCCTGCGATAGTTGTAATTTCTTTGAATACAGCCTTTTGGAAAACAAAAGCTACTTTGGTCTATTCTATAGGTTCCGCGGATTTGACGATTACAAATCCTACTCTAGCTCCCCGGCTTCGCAAATCAGAAATTTCCCTGCGCAGCTTAGCACCAATTTAAGACCTTGGGACGGTCCCTCGGTCATGCACGAACCAGAAGGAAATGGGCTTTTTGTCCAAAAAACCAAGCAGGACTTTGAAACCTATCAAACGATAGAAGCTCGTGGGAATTTCACACTGGACAACAAATGGAATTTCACTTTTCTGCTTCCTTACGAATTCAACAAAGTCTACTATGAAAAATACCTTGACCTGCCCAATCCTGTACGGGACACCACCCTGTATGTGCAAGGATGGGGAGATCTGACAGTTTCCGGGGAGTACATCCACCTGATTTATAATACCAAATCCCGCCACACCTTGCGACCCGGCTTGGCCCTGACCTTACCTACCGGGCAGGCTTTGGTGGCTTCGAACAATGAAAACCGGGATCTATTTGATCCGATCATTCAACCCGGCAAAGGTGCCTTTTCCTTTACCCCACGAATGAATTATCAATGGTTTCTCGAAAGTCAGGGAATTAATGTGGGGCTCAGCTACCAATGGAGCACTGAGGGAGAGCAAACCTATGAGTTTGGGAACAGCTTCAATGCCTATGCCCTTTATTTTCGACAGTTTGAACTGAAGAGCGGACTCCTACTCGTGCCCAATGCCGGATTTTACTACGAGCAATCTGATAAGGACCTGTATCAGGGAGAATTTCAGGAACTGACCGGTGGAAAGGTTGGCTTTGCCCAGCTCGGCTTCGATATCAATTGGGTAAAGACCACTGTTTCCATACTGGTTCAGAGTCCGGTTTTTCAAACCCTAAACGGCAACCAGATTCAAAATCAAAACCGATTCAGCATGGGAATAATCCGAAGCTTTAAGCTCTAGAACATTCAAGGGTTAGGTGAGAAATATCACTGCACTTTACACAGATTATCAAGAGTTTCAGGTATCAATTAACAGATTGGATCATGAAACGCCTAGTTATTCTCTTCGCCATTCTAGTAATGGCAATGAGTGGATGCCAAGAAGAGCTAACACCTTTGCAAAACGTACAACTTTCTGAAAATGAAATTTCTACACTGTTATTTACTAGAGAGGAAGAAAAACTTGCTCATGATGTATATACCTATGCCTTTGAAAAATATGGATTAGCTATTTTCCAAAACATCGCATCCAGTGAATCCCAACATGTGAATGCTATTCTTAACGTTTTGAATACGTTTCAAATCACAGATCCACTCTCCGGTAGTAATACAAAAGGAGAATTCACTAATCCAATTCTTCGAGACCTTTATAGGGACCTGACAAATCGGGTTGATATATCGGTTGGAGAAGCCATCAAAGTAGGCTTGCTGATAGAGGACATGGACATTTTTGATTTGGAAAATGGGATCGTTGAGACCTCCAATCCTCAGATCATCAGTGTGTACTCCAGTTTGAAATGTGGCTCTGAAAACCACCTCCGGTCCTTCAATAACCAAGCGATTTCGGCAGGAGTAGATTATGCTCCAGAATACATTTCCCAAGACCAATATTTAGCCATCATCTCCTCAGCAAGGTCTTCTTGCCAGATTCCTAATTGACAGACCAAATGATCACAATCTTAATTCTGATATTTTCCATCCTAACTATTGAAATGGAGAGTATTGAAAAATCTGCACCTGCTCCTATCCAACTAAGTACATCAAGTGAGCAAATCAATCCCGGATTGGAATTGCTGGAGCGCCATTGCTACATCTGCCACAACCCAAAGTCAAAATCTCACGACGAGATCATTGCCCCACCGCTCTGGGGGATGAAGAAACACTACCTGGAAGCCTATCCCGCTAAAGAAGACTTCGAAAATGCAATGCTGAGCTTTATTCAAAATCCTACCGAAGAAAAAGCACTTATGAAAGGGCCAATCAAACGGTTTGGACTGATGCCAAAGCCTGCTATATCCAAAGAAGACTTGCAAAAAATTGTTGCCTACATCTATTCGAATGAACTCGAAAATCCTCAATGGCACATAGAGAAAGACAATCAAGAAAAAGGTAAAGGGCACGGTCTGCGGTGACTCAGGTCACGATCCGATTGAGTGATCACGGGTAGATTTGTCCTATCAAATTCAAAAAATAATAACAATCATACACATGGAAACTATAACACCAGCTATGCCACGTATCGGAGATCTTGCTCCTGATTTTGAAGCAATGACCACCACTGGAAAGATCAAATTCTCGGATTATATCAAGGGAAAATGGACGATTCTATTCTCACATCCTGCTGACTTCACTCCTGTATGCACGACCGAGATGACTGGATTCGCCTTGGATCAAAACTTCTTTGACGAGCATGATACGAAGCTTATCGGATTAAGTATCGACTCTATCCACGCACACATCGCTTGGGTCAACAATGTTAAAAAGAACACCGGGGTTCTCTTCGAATTTCCGATCATTGCTGACATCGACATGAGCGTATCCAAGCTTTACGGTATGCTTCAACCTGGAGAAAGTGAAACTGCAGCCGTTCGTGCGGTATTTTTCATCGATCCAAACAGTAAGATCAGATTGATCATGTACTATCCGCTCAATGTGGGTAGAAACATGGAGGAAATCAAACGAGCTCTTATCGCACTTCAGACATCAGACAAACATAAAGTTTCGCTTCCTCTTAATTGGGTCCCTGGTGATAAAGCAATCGTTTCACCACCAAAGACTGTAGCTGAAATGATCGAGCGAGAAGCGAGTGATTACGAGATGGTAGATTTCTATCTAGCTAAGAAAGAACTGCCTTTGAATTGAGATTTTGGATTAAAGGGTTAATTAAATGGGAAAGCCTTCGCGAAATTTTCGTGAAGGTTTTTTTGTTTTCAGAGCCAAAATCAGAATCTTCTGAAAACCAGTTTTTTACTATTCAAAAAACCAGTTTTTCTATTTCTTGCATTTTTTATTTAAAAACTGGCCAATTTTTAAACCACTTTTTTCAATTCTTGCAAAACCAATAAAAAATTAACCATAAAAAAAGGGAGCCTTTTTGAAATTAGGCTCCCGAGGAGGGTTTATTGTTAATGGATTAAAACCATATAAACTTTGGCAAAGCGCTGGGTTGAGCAACTATTATGTCTGCAAAAGTTTCTTAAACGTATGAAAACAGAACAAACAATCAAAATTTCAATAAAAAATTTCTGATTTATTTTTCACCAACTTTTTGAAAGGCCTTTGGCGTCGCATGAAATTCCTTCTTAAATGCCCTGATGAAATTGGTAAGGTTATTAAAACCAGACATCACACAGACTTCCTGAATCTGAAATCCACCCATGACCAAATAATACTTGGCCAACTTTAGCCTTTCCTTGATCACAAAGTCCATCGGCGTCAATCCCAATTCATTCTTGAAGGTTCTCAAAAAATGCGCTTTACTCATGCAGGCTTGCGAGGCTAATTCCTCTAGTTGCAGGTTTTCCCGAATATTCTTTTTGATATAATCCACCACATGAGCCAATCGATTACTGCCCGCCAACTCCTTGTAGGTTTTCTCCAGCATATCACGCGCCTGGGTCTGTGTGAGACGAATCATCAACTCCTTTAATGCCAAAGAAGCAATCAAATCCTTTTCACGGGAACGCTCCTTTACTCCGATTCGCACAAATCGATTAATGATTTCAGACAGGTCCTGAGTATTGATCAAATGAAAATACGATAGGTCAAGCCCCCATTCCTGTGTCAAAACCTTGGAGGAAAATCGCTCATTCAAAAGATTAAAGGTATTCTCAATCATTTCCTTGGAAATCGAAAGCGCAATACACTGAGTCGGATTATCCCATTGGGCCTCTGGAAAATCAATTTTCATCACTTCATTTGGCGGCACAATCACCGATTCACCAGGCATGTAGTCAAATCCAGGCTTATCAAAGAGATGCATCACTTTCTTGCCTTTGAGCATGGTTGTCAACACCAAATCTCCAAACACCAAATTGACCTTATCAGCAGATTGATGGGTTTCAAAAATATTCAACTCGCAATTATCAAGTGTGTAGGTAGTCCGATTCTCCACCAGCGTTTTCAGGTCATGCGGATTTCTCCAAAACACCCCAGGAAATTGATTTTTTTGGGCCATTGTTAATTTCTTAAATAACAAGCGATTGCATTAGCATGAAAAATAGAAAGCTTTTGGAAAAAGAAACCTGAGAAAAGTCACTTTATGCAGATTTCTTGATCATCCAGTACAATTTTTACAGAAGAAACAATGGGAATTTTGGATGTAACCAAAATAACCCAAAACTATGGAAACATTAACCTACGCTCAGGCCAAGCCTGTCGATCGCCCTTTAATCAAAGAAACATACGATCACTTCATCGGTGGTCAGTGGGTAAAACCCTCCTCAGGTGAATACTTCGAAAACATCTCTCCAATCGACGGAAAGCCTTTTGCAAAAGCAGCCCGAGGAAATAAAGAAGATATCGAAAAAGCACTCGATGCAGCTCACACAGCTTTTGCTACATGGTCTAAGACACCAGCTGCAGAGCGCAGTAGAGTCTTGTTGAAGATCGCAGATGTGATGGAGGCCAATCTCGAGCTTTTGGCAAGAGTGGAAACCATCGACAATGGAAAAGCGATCCGAGAAACCCGAGCAGCGGATCTCCCACTTTGTATCGACCACTTCAGATACTTCGCCGGCGTAATCCGTGCCGATGAAAGCACGATGTCTGAGCACGACGAAACCACCGTCAGCATCAACCTTCACGAGCCACTTGGAGTAGTGGGCCAAATCATCCCTTGGAACTTCCCTCTCTTGATGGCCACTTGGAAAATCGCCCCTGCCTTGGCAGCCGGTTGCTGCACAGTAGTGAAGCCAGCTGAGCAAACACCTACTAGCATCATGGTCTTAATGGATTTGATCGCCGATGTTGTCCCTCCGGGAGTCATCAATGTGGTAACTGGATTTGGAATCGAAGCCGGGAAACCACTTGCTACCTCCACCCGAGTAGCCAAAGTGGCTTTCACAGGAGAGACTACCACAGGTCGATTGATCATGCAGTATGCTTCCGAAAACCTCATCCCTGTCACCATGGAATTGGGCGGGAAATCTCCAAACATCTTCATGAAATCCGTAGCGGATGCCGACGATGAGTTTTTCGATAAGGCAGTAGAAGGAGCAGTCATGTTTGCTCTGAACCAAGGAGAAGTCTGCACTTGCCCTTCCAGAATTTTGGTTCATGAGGATATCTATGACGTCTTTATGGAGCGAGTGATTGCCCGTACCAAAGCCATCAAACTCGGCCACCCTATGGCAGAAGACACCATGATGGGTGCTCAGGCTTCTAACGATCAGTATGAAAAAATCCTTTCTTACATCGAAATCGGAAAAGAAGAAGGAGCAGAAGTCTTGACCGGCGGAGCCAAAACAGGATTGAATTCCGGATTGGAAAACGGCTATTACATCCAGCCAACCATCCTGAAAGGACACAACAAAATGCGGGTCTTTCAGGAAGAGATCTTCGGCCCAGTGACTTGCGTGACTACATTCAAAACCACCGAAGAAGCCATCGCAATCGCAAATGACACCTTGTACGGACTTGGTGCTGGCCTGTGGTCAAGAGATGCCCACGAACTCTATCAGGTTCCAAGAGCCATTCAGGCCGGTCGAGTTTGGGTCAATTGCTACCATGCTTACCCTGCACACGCTCCATTTGGAGGATACAAAAAGTCTGGATTTGGCAGGGAGACACACTTGATGATGCTCAATCACTACCGCCAAACCAAGAACATGCTGATCTCATACAGCAAACAAAAATTAGGGTTTTTCTAAAAGAGGGTTTAGTATCAGAGAGAAGCAGGAGGTTTTCTGCTTCTCTCTTTTTATAGATTGAAATTTATGACTGCACCCGCCCGTATATTATCCACCCCAGCTGCAGAGGCAGTAATCGATCAGCTTCGCAAAAAGCATGGCACCGAACTCATGTTTCACCAAAGTGGTGGATGCTGTGATGGCTCGGCACCGATGTGTTTTGAAAAAGGAGAGTTTAGACTAGGTTCTCAAGACGTATGGATTGGGAATGTCTCAGGGTGTAACTTTTTCATGACCGCAGATCAATTTGAGTACTGGAAACATACCCAATTGACCTTGGATGTGACTCCCGGACGAGGAAGTAGTTTTTCGATTGAAATTCCACTCGGCGTCAGATTTATCATTCGATCCCGTGTTTTCACCATGGAGGAGTTTGAATCTTTACCTCCGGTGAAAATGGCCGATGAGCTTTAGTAAACAGGAAAAGATCGATAACAGCTCTTTGGTAAGCTTTTTTAGTATCTTCAATCGGTAAACCCTGACCTATGAAGAAGATTCTTTTTTTCCTTGTTATCCTATTTATCATCTACCTGATCGGGATCAATACCGTCCCTCAATATGTAGAATCACAGCGCAATCCAGTCAAACTAGCTTCACCATACACTGTTTCGCCTGAAGCTCAGGCGTTGTATGACCGACTTGATTTCATCGCCGATCTTCATTGTGATGCCTTGCTTTGGGGCAGAAATCTAAACAAAAGAGGGGACCGCGGCCATGTCGATTTCCCTCGAATGAGAGAAGCCAATGTGGCCTTGGAGATGTTTACCATCGTTTCCAAATCTCCAGCGGGTCAAAATATGCAAAGCAATAGCGAGGACGCCTTCGACAACATCACCCCGCTCACTATTGCGAAAGGAGAAAGCCCTTGGAATTGGTTTAGCCTGATCAACAGAACGCTTTCTCAATCCGAAGCATTAGCCGATTTTGTAGAAAATGAAGAGGAAAAAGCCATCTTCATCAAGTCAAAATCAGACCTGGAAAAACTGCTCTTCGCTAGAAAATCAGATAAACAAGTCATCGGTGCCATGCTCGGAATAGAAGGAGGACATGCTTTGGAAGCCTCACTTGAAAATCTGGAAAAAGTGTACGCTGCAGGTGTTCGGATGATCGGTCCAACCCACTTTTTCGACAATGAATTTGGAGGCTCGGCACATGGAGAAAATGGTGCGGGGCTATCAGAATTTGGAAAATCTGCTGTTCGAAAAATGAACGAACTAGGAATCTTCATTGATTTGGCGCACTCCTCCCCTGCTATCGTAGAAGATGTGCTAAACCTCTCAACCAAGCCTGTGATGGTTTCCCATACCGGAGTCAGGGCCGTCTTGGATTCCCAAAGAAACCTAAGCGATGCCCAAATCCAAAAAATCGCTGCTAATGGTGGAATCATTGGGATTGCTTTTTTTGACATGGCTGTGGGAGAACCCGAACTCCCAAACATCATCGCTTCAATTAAGCACGTTCGCGATCTGGTCGGTATTCAATACGTTGCGCTTGGATCGGATTATGACGGTTCGGTGGCAGTACCATTTGATATCACCGGATTACCCTTGATCGTGGAAGGCCTCATGAATGCCGGATTTTCCGAAGAGGAAATCAAAGCCGTGATGGGCGAAAATGTCAAGAATTTTTTCCTCAAAAACCTCAATTAAGCCATGGAGTCAGAAATACATTTAGAAAATACCCGCTTCGGAAAGCTTCAAGAGTACTTACGCGAATTCGTCTATGGTGGAATTGACGGTGCGGTGACCACCTTTGCTGTCGTAGCAGGCGGATTTGGAGCAAATCTAGATGCAGGCATTTTGATTATCCTGGGCTTTGCCAATCTTTTGGCCGATGGATTCTCGATGTCGGTGGGCGCCTATCTTTCTGCGAAAAGCGAAAAAGACAACTATGACAAGCACGAAAAAATAGAATACTGGGAGGTAGAAAACCTTCCTGAAATCGAGCGATCAGAAATCGAAGACATTTACAGAGCGAAGGGTTTCAAGGGTGAACTTCTTCAAAAAATAGTAGATCATATCTGCTCAGACAAAGACCTTTGGGTAGCAGAGATGATGAAAGATGAGCTAGGAATGATGCGCGATAGCAAAAGCCCTTTCAAAATCGGCCTAGCCACGCTAATCTCATTTGTCTTAGTAGGATTGATTCCGTTATTGGTTTATTTGTGGGATTTCTTTTTCCCTTCTGAGATAAACACCTTCCTTTGGACAAGTATTTTGACTGGACTTGCCTTTTTGATCGTGGGTTGGCTAAAAGGGATTGTCAATCAGACATCTGCTTTGAGAAGTATTATTGAAACTGTCGGCTTGGGATTACTCGCCGCAGTGGTAGCTTTTTATGTGGGAGATATTTTAGAGCAATTTTTCAAATAAGAGGGAATGAAAACTATAGAGGAAGTATTGGTTCGGATGGACCAAATCGTAGAAGAATGCAAAAATCAACAAAGCAGAATCGGATATTTTGCCATTCTTTACAGACAAGTGACCCGCAGAGTTCGAGACGGGATTTTAGCTGGGGAATTTGAAGACAATCCACGCATGGAAGTCCTGGACGTACTTTTTGCGAAGCGATTCATTGACGCTTATGAGCTTTGGAAAGCCGGCAAAAACCCAACCGAAAGCTGGAGATTGGCTTTCGAAGCGAGTAAAAATTCAGGCCACTTAGTCTTGCAGCACCTTTTCCTTGGCATCAATGCGCACATCAATCTGGACTTGGGAATTGCCGCCTCGGAAACCATGGCGGGAAAAGACATCAATGGAATCAAAGGCGACTTTGACAAAATCAATTCGGTCTTGTCGGAATTGGTCGATGGCGTAAAAGCAAATATCAGTGCAGTTTCCCCGGTTTTCGGACTAGTCATCCCATTAGCCAAAGGCAGAGATGAACTACTACTCAACTTCTCCATCCAACTCGCCCGCAACGGCGCTTGGAAGTATGCCGGTGAGTATCACGCTGATCCAAACAAAGACTATCAGATTCAAGACCGAGACAAAAACATTGCTGCTCTGGCAAAAAAACTGATTAATCCCGGAAAACTCTTGGGGTTCCTGATCAAAATTGTAGCATTTGCAGAGTGGAAATCAGTCAGCAAAACGATGGACCAGCTTGATCAGGTTGCAGATAAAACCCTCTAAGGGCAATAAAACAACCCTCCAAGGGTTTTGAACCCTTGGAGGGTTATCAGATTTCAAACACTTGGATGGTTTCAGTATCAAAACACCACTTCTTCGAGAAACTTTCGACAGTCATACACTGGAATTTCAGAAAAATAAAAACCCTCTGAGTCTTCGGTAATGATGGCTTTGCAGTCATGCTGCAAGGCTGAATAGTACTCCAACCCATCCTCAAAATCCTGCACACTGGGATTAGAAACGGCACTTTTGACCGTATGCGAGTCCACAGCTGCAATGTGGAGCTTGGAGGAAAGAACCTGTATTTTTTGCTTGGCTTGGGCTGTACCACATTTTTTCTCTGCAAAGTAAAAAGCAATAGCCAAGCAAATCGGCGTAGTGTAAAGTTGGAATCGTACCTGATCCGCCAAACTCAAAATCCGGGCAGAGTGGGGAAAAAGTGGGTACTCCTTATTCAAAACGGACACCAACACATTTGCATCCAGAAATACCCTCATTTCTTGCCTTCGAAGAATTCATCCTTCATCGCCTTGCGACTGGAAGGCATTCGCTTATATTCTACTTCTCCCTCGGACACCATATTCACCCAATCCGCAATCGGAAGCTCTTCCAGAGACTTGTAAGTCTTGGAAGTCATCTGTGCATACAGAAACTCCGTCAGACGGGAAAGACTGATGTTATTCTGGTCGGCAAAATCCTTGGCTCGGTCAATGATGTCTTTATTGAAAGACAAAGTGATTTTAGTATCCATGGCTCGATCTATTTAATTCTTGCCGTAAAGAAAAAAATATTTACACGTATTTCAAATCAACTCCCTGATTTTCTTCCCTTTTCATTCCCAATTTGCCAATTCCCGGTCGGTTTCGACTCGGTTTTTCCGGTTGGTTTTTTCCTTCTTCAAGTCTGTAGCATAGAAATGGGTATCCTGAAAATAGCCTACCCGTGCTTCAGATTCTCCTTTCGCGATCGTCCATTTTTCACCTTTGAAAAGCTTCACTTTCTCTTCATGTAGTTCCAAAAGCTCATCGTAGGGTCCACGACTTGAAATCAGTTTGACAAAAATCGGGGCCGTCTCGATTGCAATAAAAAGTAGCATGATGAAGACATTGGCCAATGCCATAGCGGAGCTTTCTGTAGTCAAAGCTGACAGCGCATCCATGCGGGCAGCCAAACCGTCAAAGCCTTCGATTCCCGGTTGCTGCTTCTCAAACTCTTTCTGACGTAGAGCAGTAAACTCCCGAATCTGGGCTTCCAAGGTATCGATCCTTACTTGATTTCGCTTGCGAAGGTCATCCAAGGAAAGTTGAGCCGCGTCGAGTTGTTGCTCCTTCTTTTTAGCATTGGTACCCAAACCTACAATTCCGCTCGTCCCGGAGGTTTTCTCCCCAAATCGTTCTGCATCGTATTCCTTTTGGAGTTGGTCTCGAAACAATTCTGCCTGAGTTACTTCTCCCCTAAGGGTATCAATTTTGGATTGCAATTCCTGAATTTCAGGAAATCCCTTAGCCAGATTGGCTTTGGACTGTGCGATAAATTCCGTCTTTTTCTCGTCCAACTTGCGATTGATTTCACGCTCAAACATTTTTAATTCCAAAGGCTTAGAAATCACCAAGGCCAGCAAAACTGCCAAAACCAATCTTGGAATAGCCAGCTTCCATTCCGCCCAGGCATTTTCTTTCTTTCGCATACTGGATACGATGAAGCGATCCAGATTAAAAATCATCAGCCCCCAAAGCAGCCCAAAAGAGATGGCTGGAATCAGACTTTGAAACACCGTAAACAACGCATAACCCGCTGCCAATGCTGCCAAGACTCCTGTAAAAAAGACCGTCGCACCAATGCCTACATACTTATTGGATTCGGTAGGAGTTCGCTTCAATATGGCAAAATTGGCACCACTGCAAAACCAAAAAAACCGGGTGATCGAGTTCATAAGAAGAAGATTTGATAAGGGAACGCATCTATAACGCGAAAACATGACCAAAGAAATCAATACCTCCTTAAGTTGCTCATGATTGGGACGAAAAGGGGCTTAATTGGGGCAGAAAGTGGCTTTTCTGCTCGTCCCTAACTTACTTGGACAAAAAGGAATTTTGCCCGTGCTGTCCGATTGCGTTCAGGAAGATGAACGGTTTTGGTTCAGGGGATTTTTGGTTTATGTTTGAGGCTATGAACAGATTTGCGCTAACTCTACTCATCCTTTTCCTTTTTGCTGGTCAATTCATCTTTGCCCAACAAGCCCTTTTTGAAAATGAGGTGAGGCAGATTTCTGCCAAGTACGACAGCTTGGGATGGGCGCCGGAATCCACGTTGTTTACAGGGAGCTCGACGATCCGGATGTGGAGTAAATTGCAAGAGACTTTTCCCCAAGAAAATTTGATTAATACCGGGTTTGGAGGATCAAAAGCCGCAGATCTTGAGCGATATCTCTTTCCGTTGGTGATCCAATTTGAACCTTCTAGAGTCTTTATCTACGAGGGCGACAATGACATTTGGGCCGGGGTAGAAGTTGCGGCTATTCTTACTAGCCTGGACAACATTGTAACTCGCATCCATTTGGTCAACCCGGAGATTGAGATTTTTTTGATAGGCGCCAAACCCAGTCCCTCGAGGTGGGAGAAAAAGGCCAGCTACCTGATTTTCAACCAAAAACTGAGTGAATACTGCCTCACAAAGGAAAAAGTGGAGTTTGTCGATACTTGGAAAGCGCTCACCCATCCAGACGGAAGTCCTCGACCCGAACTATATATCCAAGACCAGCTTCACTTAAATCAGGATGGCTATGTGATTTGGGGAGATATTTTCAAAAGGTTTTTTTGAAAAGGGTTTCGCTAAACTTTTCTTTTGAGCTTTTTCTCAAAAACATTCAAGGGCAAAATACCACCTAAAGTCCAAGAAAATCCTTCCCATCTTCTTGATAGCCTTACAGGAGCATCATTCCCCAACGTAAATTCATACAAGCGATTAGGGCTTAATGTGAAAAACTGACCAAGTTCGAAATTAAGAAAGGCAGAGTTAAACACCCTTACACGGGAATGAACACCCGTTTTGAAAAAGAAAGGGCTTCTTTTGACCAAGTTCAATGAGTAATCGAGTCGTTCTCCTTCTTGTGTTTGTACTTGACCCGATCTATTTTTCACATCATTTTCAAATCCAAAAACCGCAAAGTTAGAATTCAAAAACGCCCCAACCCTTACGTTTTCCTTCTCACCGGTGGGAATGTCATATCTAAAAGTGAATGGCAAAATCAAATAAGGCGCACCTGTTCCTGAAAGGCCCAAGATGCTTTGATTTCCAATAGAATAAGTTGGATTGGAATCATGATGGAAAAATGAAAGCCCCGATTCCAAAGATAAATTCTGCTTTCGGTAGCCAAATCCTAAGCCATAAAACACACTCAAATCCTGAATGCCACTGAATTCATTTTCAGAAAAAGTACCATACCTCATTCCAAAATGAGGCAGAACATAATATCCATTTTCATCACTTAGAGACCTGTAATTCTCTCTTTTTATAATTCTTGTAGCCTTTTTTACCGCATTAGTTTGTACTTGAGCAAAAGATGAACCGACAATTCCAATGCTCAACAAGAGTAAACAAAAAAGTTTCATAGCTAGATCAATTTGATTTATAACTAAACCTCAAAGAAAAAATTATCCTTCGGCCAATTTATTTTTTCCTACTCCAAAAAGTCGCCAAAACCGACCCAGTCACATTTTGCATCGGTCCAAATACAGCCGGAGCTAAACCAACAGTGGCGATTTTCCCAAGGATATTTGAAAGCCCTGAAGCCAAACCGGCATTTTGCATTCCGACTTCAATAGCCAAAGTCCGGCAATCCCGCTCTTGCATACCCATTACCCTGGCGAAACTATAACCCACACCGTAGCCCAACAGATTATGAATCATTACCAAAAAAATCAAAATCGGACCAATCTGAAGCAAGGAGTTCCTACCTGCAGCTGTGATCACCAGAATAATCAAGGCAATCCCCAACATCGACACAATGGGAAGTACTTGTTCAATAAGGGAGGATTTACCTTTCAATAATTGATTCACCATCAAACCGGCACCTACCGGGAGCAAAACGATTTTAAATATATCCCACATCATTTTCAGCAAGTCAATTTCGATAAACTGTCCTGCCAATACCTTCATCAGTACCGGCATCATAAATGGTGCAAGCAGCGTAGAAATCGAAGTAAGAGTCACCGAAAGCGCCACATTTGCCCTTGCCAAAAAAGCCATTACATTTGAAGCCGTACCACCTGGTGCGCATCCGACCAAAATTATTCCTGCCGCCACTTCAGGTTCCAGGCCGCTGAGTTTTGCTAGCCCAAAGCCAATTAAGGGCATAATCATGAATTGAGCCAATACGCCAATTCCTACTGACTTGGGACTTTTGGCCACAGCCGCAAAATCCTTCCAACTCAGCGTCGCCCCCATTCCAAACATGATCAGTTGGATTAGCGGATTGATAAGTCCGGTCAGCTTGAATCCATTGATTTCTTGAAAAAAAACCGGAAAAAACATCGCCAAAGTCACTACACCCAAAATCGAAATCGGAAAACTGAATGCTTTAAGGGAGTCCTTGGATCGAAGTCCGATACCCAAGACCAGCCAAAAAAGCACCAAAGTCCAACCTGATGTTTCTAACCCTGCAAACCACCACACACCTAACCAAAGCAAAAGTAAAATCGGAGAAAGGGAAAGACAGAGTTTGTACATGTGTGTTAGGTTAGGGCTTCTAATTAGTGCTTTTTTCTCGAGTCTTTCAAACTGAAAAATGGGTAACTCCCTAAATATTGGCCTTTTGCAAAGTCAGAAACTTCATAGGTGGATAACTTTACTCCCAAATTTTATTCCTACTTTTGCACCCTCAATAAGGCAAACCATGCAGAATATTCGGAATATCGCGATCATCGCACACGTTGACCACGGTAAAACAACTTTGGTGGATAAAATCATCCACGCATCAAAAATTTTCAGAGAGAATCAGCAATTCGACGATTTGATTCTTGATAACAATGACCTGGAACGTGAACGCGGTATCACCATTCTATCTAAAAACGTATCCGTACGCTACAAAGACCACAAAATCAACATCATTGACACCCCCGGTCACGCCGACTTTGGTGGAGAAGTGGAGCGAGTGTTAAAAATGGCCGACGGGGTAATCCTTTTGGTGGATGCCTTCGAAGGTCCTATGCCCCAGACTCGATTTGTATTGGGAAAAGCCCTTGCGTTGGGTCTTACTCCAATCGTGGTAGTAAACAAAGTAGATAAAGAAAACTGTAGACCCGACGAAGTACATGAGTCAGTTTTCGAATTGATGTTTAACTTGGACGCTACAGAGGAGCAGTTGGAATTCCAGACGCTTTACGGTTCGGCTAAGCAAAACTGGATGGGTCCAGACTGGAAAAATCCTACCGACTCCATTCTTCCACTTTTAGATGCGATTTTGGATCACATCCCTGCTCCAAAAATATCAGATGGTAGCCTTCAGATGCAAATCACCTCTTTGGACTACTCCAACTTTGTAGGTCGTATCGCGATCGGACGTGTAGCAAGAGGCACTATCTCTGAAAACCAGCAGATCGCGCTTTGCAAAGCGGACGGATCCATCAAAAAAATGCGCGTAAAAGAACTTCACACGTTTGAAGGTCTTGGAAAAAATAAAGTTCAGACCGTAACGGCAGGTGACATCTGCGCTGTGACAGGGATTGAAGACTTCGAAATCGGTGACACCATTGCCGACGTGGAAAATCCAGAGGCACTTCCTCGAATTTCCATCGACGAGCCTACCATGAACATGCTTTTCACCATCAACAACTCTCCGTTCTTCGGCAAAGAAGGAAAGTTTGTGACCTCACGTCACTTGAGAGACCGATTGATGAAAGAGACAGAGAAAAACTTGGCTCTAAGAGTCGAAACTACTGATTCAGAGGATCGATTTTTGGTATATGGTCGAGGCATCCTTCACTTGTCAGTGTTGATCGAGACCATGAGACGTGAAGGATATGAACTTCAGGTAGGTCAACCTCAAGTAATCTACAAAGAAATTGATGGGATGAAATGCGAACCTATCGAAACCTTGGTGGTAGACGTTCCGCAGGAAACTGCCGGAAAAGTAATCGAATTGGCTACTCAGCGTAAAGGCGAGTTGCTGGTTATGGAGCCGAAAGGCGATCTTCAGCACTTGGAGTTTAAGATTCCATCCAGAGGTTTGATCGGATTGAGAAACAACGTGCTTACTGCCACGCAAGGTGAAGCCATCATGAATCACCGATTCACAGCATATGAACCTTTCAAAGGCCCAATCCCAGGAAGAATCAACGGTTCGTTGATCTCTATGGAAGGCGGACCATGTACTGCTTATGCCATTGACAAGCTTCAGGATCGAGGTATTTTCTTCATCGAACCGGGAGACGATCTGTATACCGGACAAGTGATCGGGGAGCATTCACGGGACAATGATATCGTGGTCAACGTGCAGAAAGGCAAGAAATTGACCAACATGCGTGCATCAGGATCTGATGACAACGTGCGTATCGCTCCGCCAAAGCGTTTTTCTTTGGAAGAATCCATGGAATATATCCAAAAAGACGAATACCTCGAAATCACTCCAAAGTCGATCCGAATGAGAAAAATCTATTTGGATGAAAATGAGAGAGCCAGAATGGCGAAGAAAGAAGACTAATCTTCCTCAAACTATATTTACTAAGCCCTTCATCACTTGAAGGGCTTTTTTATGGAAAAAATGGAAAAACACGGAACCCAAAGCCAATTCTCCCGTCCATTAATAGCAAACCATTATAAGTATGATTAAAAAATCAATCCTCTCCCTCGTTATTTTTGCCAGCTTTTCTAGTGCTTTTGGACAAAAACAACCCGATGTCCTTTTCCTTTTGGATGGACAAAAAGAAGTCTCCATCAAAGAAGTCGGGCTAAACAGCATTAAGTACGCTTATCCAAATGAGGAAACGGTCTACACCGTCAGTCGACATCAGGTTACCAAAATTATTTTTTCCTCAGGCCGAGAAGAAGTTTTCGAAAGCCCGATCAAAGAAGTGAATGGCTTGGATGATTTTGAACGGGTATTCATCACTTATAATCCTGAGGACATCGTAGGACTCAAGCCAATGGGAGAATTGTTTAGTAAAGCCACGGGAGTGACGACACTCTCCAGCATCAATGAAGTGAAAAATAGAGCCTTGGATAAATTGAAAGCCGAAGCAGCCATGATCGGGGCAAATGTGGTGTACATTGGGGATGTCTACCAGCGCGGCAACCAATTCGGAGGTCAAAACCAAGCCGGATCTTCTACCCAAACGACCTTCAATGGCACCGGATACTCCACCAAAAAAATTGATCCTACCAAAGCAAAAGAACTGGTAAACACCCGATCATTCCATCATTATCAAACGCACAAACTAAACCGCAACGCTTGGTCTCCTGAGCGAACTATAGCCACGATCTATGGTGAAGACAGAAAACCGATCATGTTCAAAATTACTGAAGTATTTGAAAAAGAGGGTGAAATCTATGTCAAAACCAAAGATCTCCCTACCAAAGCCAGAGAGCTAAAAGTAATCCATGCCGATGAGGAAGCGTTGATTTTGATGGAGCGAAACGAAAAAATCACCACCAATTACTACCTGATTTCTGACCAGAACCCTTATTTCAAAAACTTAGCTTCCCGAATAGTTCTTTAAAACAGTGGGGCCGGAAAATATCTCCGGCCCCGTTTTTTTTTACCACTGAGGGTGAATTTCTTGTTTGATATACTTTTCATAAATCCTTACCGCCTCTTGCATCTGATGCGGACTCAAAGGAGGTAATTGCGATGCTCGGATATTTTTCTCCACTTGATCTACAGAAGAGGCACCAGGAATTACTGTGCCTACTTGCTTAAACATCAAGATCCAGCGAAGTGCCTGTCCAGCCAAATCATGATCATCAGCAAAGTCTCCTTTTAATTCTTCCAAAGCAGGAAAGGCTTTTTCCAGAGGAACTCCTGAAAACGTCTCCCCTTTGTCAAAAGCTTTGCCTTCACGATTGAAAAAGCGATGGTCATCCTTGGGAAAAATGGTAGTTGAAGAAATTTTCCCAGATAAGAGCCCGCTTGCCAAAGGGACACGGATAATCAAACCAACAGACTTGGCTTCGGCAATTGGAAATAACTGCTCAATTGGCTTTTGTCTGAACAGGTTGAAAATCACCTGCACAGAAGACACGATTGAATAATTCATTGCTTGCAAAGCTTCATCGATCCGCTCCACACTTACTCCCATCTGGGCAATTTTTCCCTCCTTTTTCAAGTCCTCAAACAATCCAAAAATATCATCTCGCCTGTAAACTCCTGATGGCGGACAGTGTAGTTGAATCAGATCAATTTGCTCCAAGCCCAAATTACCTAGGCTGTCTTCGACATGCTTACGAAGTCTTTCAGGAGTGTAGCCTTCTTGGGTATGAGGTTGAATTCTTCGACCACACTTTGTAGCCACAAAGATCTTCTCCTTTCTTTCTTTGATCACTTTACCGACAGCGGACTCACTCAAGCCTCCATCATAGACATCGGCTGTATCCACAAAATTGATCCCTTGGTCAAAAGCAGAATGAAGAATCAATTCGGCTTTTTTCAGATCAAATGGCTTTCCCCAGCCACCTCCTACTTGCCATGTACCCAAACCTACTTCGGAAACATTCCATCCCGTTTTTCCAAAAACTCTATATTTCATTGAATTGACCTTTTTTTGAAAGATTCTGACCCTGTAGAAAATCTACAAGCTACAGAAAAGCAATTTATATTTTTATCTTTATCACCCTTCAAAAGCCTGTTCCACAACCAACAAAAAGGTTGCAAATCTGAAATGAAATCACGTAGAATCTTTATCAAAACTGTCAGCGTAGCGAGTGCTGCGGCTGTATTTTCTATTCATCAAAGCTTATCAAACACCATGGCATCACAAAAAATGATTCACCAAGTTTATTTCTGGCTTCACAAAGAATCCGACCTTCAAGAATTTATGAGAGATGCGGCACCTATGTTGGGTCGTTGCAAAGATGTGGCTCAGTTTATCATGGGCACTCCAGCACCAACCGAAAAAAGAGAAGTAGTGGATCACAGTTTCCATGTCTCCTGCACCATGTTTTTTGACTCCTTGGAAGCACAGGCTGCCTATCAGTCTGACCCGCTTCACCTCGAGTTTATTGCTAAATATTCTCATATGTGGAAGACGGTGAAAGTCTATGACATCGCCATTTAAGAAAACAAATACCCCTACTCAAGCCGTTTAGGAAATGAAATAAATCAGGATTATGAAAAAGCTCAAGTGGATATTTGGGATGGTGTGGATAGCTTTTATGGCTTGTGATCCCAAGGAGGACCCTACTCCAACACAAAATGAACCCAACGTAAAGCAGGCCATCGTAGAAACCATGCGAGAATGGTACTTCTGGAATGGAAGAATCCCTGCCACAGTAGATCTCACCAAATTCTCAACAAACGAAGAACTACTGGACGGAATCATCTTCAAACCGCTCGATCGGTTTTCCTATCTTACCACTCAGGAAGCATTCAACAATTCGTTTGTAGGCAGAAGTGCCGGTCATGGGTTTGGATTTGCCTTTACTTCAGATGAAAGATTATTCATCTCTTTTGTTTTTGATGAAGCGCCTGCCGGAAAAGACGGCTGGAAACGAGGCTGGGAAATCATTCAAATCAATGGAAAACCGATCGCAGAGTACAGACTTGCTTCGGGAGGCTACGATTTCAAGCTTGGAGGTCCTGACCCTGGAATCAGTAACAGTTTTACTTTCAGGCTGCCTGACGGAACCACAACCACACGTACCAATGTAAAGGCGGAATTTCAGTCCAATTCTGTATTGGATAGAAGAGTATTAGAAGTGGGAGGAAAAAAGGTAGGTTATTGGGCGTATCAAAGCTTCAGGGCCACGGCAGGACTTACACCCACTCGAAGTGCCGAAGTACAGTCTTCCATGGAATTCTTTCAAAATCAGGGAATCCAAGAGTTGATCATTGACTTGAGGTACAATGGTGGCGGATCTGTGGCAGTAGCTGAGCAAATCAGCAACTACCTCATCCAATCTGCCAACTCAGGCAAACTGATGTACACCAATAAGCTGAATGACCTAAAATCCAGTAACAATACCTCCGTCAACTTCTCTAAAATAGGATCACTCAATCTCAGCCGCATCATTTTCATCACTTCTCGTGGCTCAGCTTCAGCATCTGAACTGGTAATCAACAACCTGACACCTTATACGCAAGTGGTTATTATCGGAGACAATACCTTTGGCAAGCCGGTAGGTTCTTTTCCCCTTGCCAGATACAATCGCGTACTACAAACAAACAATGTAGAACTCGTACCGATCACGTTTGCTACAGCAAACGCACAGGGTAAAGCAGAATACTTTGATGGATTTCCGGCAGACTTCCGAGTGGGTGACAGTCCTCAGTTTCCTTGGGGAGATCAAAGAGACCTAAGACTTGCTGCTGCGCTACAATACATCCAAACCGGAAATGTCGGTGCAAGAATGATCGACACCTACTACAAACCAAAGTGGGAAATGATTGACGCATTCAAAGGATTGCAGCAGGAATTCCCAGCATTCTAAAAACTAAGCCCGGCCAAATTGACCGGGCTTTTTGCTTACTTCTTATGTCGCTGGATTAGCACTTCCATCACTTCGTCGAGTTCGTAACCTTTGGCTTCAAGGAGTACCAGGTAGTGAAAAAGCAAATCGGCTGCCTCGCCCAAGAACAATTCTTTGTTGTCGTCCTTGGCTTCAATGACGATTTCCACCGCTTCCTCTCCTACTTTTTGAGCCACTTTGTTGATGCCTTTGGCAAAAAGCGAAGTCGTATAGGATTTGTCAGAAGGATTGTTTTTTCGGTCCTTGATGATCGCGCGAAGCTGATCGATAAAGCCGGTTTTCGAAGCATTTTCCTCTCCCCAACAAGTATCCGCACCAGTGTGGCAAACAGGACCTCTTGGATTGGCTTTTATTAAAATAGAATCCCCGTCACAATCTTCCTTCATGGACACTAACTCCATAAAATTACCAGAAGTCTCTCCTTTGGTCCACAGACGATCTTTGCTTCGGGAGAAAAAAGTTACCATTCCGGTTTCCTGAGTTTTTGCCAAAGCCTCCTGATTCATAAAGCCCTGCATGAGGACTTTTCCGCTCAAGGCATCTTGGACAATAGCCGGAATCAGGCCATTCATTTTTGTAAAATCGATGTTCATGTTTTTTTATTTCTTTGAAATACTGTGGAAAAACAATCGAAATATTGCTCGATAAATCGGGCGGAAATAAATAGAGATACATTATTAACTCCTACTATTTCATCCTGACTTGTCAGGATCTATTTCTACTCTATTTCAACCGTATTTCTAATTATTTCCTAATACTTATCCCCTCTCCGATCAAATATTCCTTCAACTCCGGAATTCCGATTTCCTTGAAGTGGAAAATACTTGCAGCCAAAGCGGCATCTGCTTTTCCAAAGGTAAACACATCCCTGAAATGCGGCATACTACCCGCCCCTCCCGAAGCAATTACAGGGATAGATAACGCAGAAGAAATCTCTGCAGTCAATTCGTTGGCAAAGCCAGCCTTGGTCCCATCATGATCCATGGACGTAAGCAAAATCTCTCCTGCTCCTCGATCAGCCACTTCCTGAGCCCAAGCTTGGGTTCGGAGCAAAGTTGGTTTTCTCCCCCCATGCGTATGGACAAAATCAATTCCATCCATAGTTCGGGTGTCGATGGCTACCACCACGCATTGAGAACCAAATTCCTTGGCCATTTCATCAATGACTCCGGGATTTTTCACCGCAGCAGAATTAATTGATATCTTATCTGCACCTGCAGCCAAAAGCACTTTTACGTCTTCGACTGTGGAAATTCCTCCACCTACGGTAAAAGGAATATTGATCGCCTTGGCCACTTTGGTTACGAGTTCGGCGAGGGTCTTACGCTTATCTACTGTAGCCGTGATGTCCAAAAAGACCAATTCGTCCGCCCCCTCGTCCGAGTAGATTTTCGCCAACTCCACCGGGTCTCCGGCATCCCGAAGTTGGACAAAATTGACCCCCTTGACTGTGCGTCCGTCTTTGATATCGAGGCAGGGAATGATTCGTTTGGTAAGCATCAATTTGAATTTTTTAGGTCTTCGTAGTTAAGTACGATTTACGAAATACGATTTACGAGATTTTAAAGAACCTCAATCCCTACATTCAAAGGATGAGATTTAAGAATAAATGATTGAAGTTCGCTGAAATGTCGTAAATCCAAAATCGTAAATCGTAAATTAAAAGGCTGCTAATTCCTCCAGCGTCACTCTTCCTTCATAGTAAGCTTTTCCTACAATTGCCCCGTAAACTCCGATTTTCTCGAGTTCTTCAAGGTCTTTTACCGAGGACACTCCTCCGCTGGCAATCAATTTCAATTCAGGAATTTCCTGCAAAATCTCCCGGTACAAGTCCACCGAAGGCCCCTGAAGCAAGCCGTCTTTGGCCACATCGGTGCAGATTACATAGCGGATTCCTTTGTCGAAATAACCTTGGATGAAAGGAATCAACTCCACCGAAGTGGTCTCTTCCCATCCGCCCACTGCGATTTTTTTGTTTTTGGCATCAGCGCCCAAGATGATTTTTTCCGAACCATACTTCGTGATCCACTCCTCGAATAGAGTCGGATTTTTCACCGCAATGCTTCCCCCAGTCACTTGCTTAGCTCCAAGTGCAAAGGCTTTTTCGATTTCTTCATCCGCCTGAATTCCTCCACCAAAATCTACCTGAAGAGATGTTCCTGCACAGATTCGCTCCAAAACAGCTCCATTGACGATTTTCTTAGCCTTGGCGCCGTCGAGATCCACCAAATGCAATCGAGAAATTCCTGCGCCTTCGAAACGCTTGGCCATTTCGAGCGGATCGTCGTGGTATTCTTTTTTGCTGCTGTAGTCACCTTGACTGAGGCGAACACACTTTCCTCCGATAAGGTCGATGGCTGGGATTATGAACATGAGAGAATTTGAATAATGTACGATTTACGATTTTTGATTTACGACACTGAAAAGGACTTCAAGCCCAATCTTCAAGGGGTGAGCTTTGAATGAAATGATTGGTGTGCAGGCAGAGGTCGTAAATCGTCATTCGTAAATCGTAAATTGGTTATATGTTTAAGAAGTTCTCTAGAAGCTTTTCTCCGACCGTACTGCTTTTCTCCGGGTGGGCCTGAATCGCCCAATAATTATCCCGATGAAGAATAGCCGTGAAGTCATGGATGTAATGCGTCGTAGCAATCGTTGCCTCGCTCAATTCGGCGTAGTAGCTGTGGACGTAGTACAGAAACTTTGAATCCGGAAGATTTTTGAGCAGGACGTTATCGGCCAGGTTTTCGAGTTCGTTCCAGCCGATGTGAGGCACTTTGAATTCCTGTGAATTCTCGGGAATAAATCGCTTCACTTTCACCGGAAAGATCCCCAAGCACTCGGTATCATTTTCCTCGGAATGCTCGCAGAGCAACTGCAAGCCCAAGCAAACGCCCAAAAAGGGCTGCTTGATGTCCTTGATGACTTGGTCAAGTTGACGGGCTTTGAGGTAAGTCATCGCCGAACTCGCCTCTCCCTGACCGGGAAAGATCACTTTATCCGCTGCGTGAATTTCCTCCGGATCATCCGTCAATACGGCATCTGCACCCAATCGCTCCAAGGCATAAAGGACCGATTGGACATTGCCGGCGTTGTATTTGATTACTGCTATTTTCATTTTTAGTATCAAGACGCTAGACACAAGAATCAAGACTTCGTGTCTACGTCTTATGTCTAGCGTCTAAAGTCTTATGTCTAGCTCTTAGCTTCTTTCTCAGACAGCATTTCCTCCAACACCTCCTCAATCTCTGGAAGGGAATTGAAAAGCTGCTCGTAGCTGTCGATCACCCAATATTTATCCTGGAAGCGATCTTTCCAGTACTCCGTACTCATGATGTGTCGGACATCGTATGGGAAATGGGTAGGTTCGTCGGAAAGGGAAAACTTCGTCTCTCCCGCCGAACTCAAAATCCCAGCACCATACACTCGCAATTCTCCTTCTTCACGAATCAGTCCAAATTCAATGGTAAACCAATATATCCGGCTCAGCAACTGAATCGCCCAAGGATCCTGAATGTGCTTCAAAGCAATTCCGCTGAGCTTTTCCAGAAAATCCACATAGTGCTGATTGGTCAGCAAAGGCATGTGGGCAAAGGCGTCGTGAAACATATCAGGCTCCTCGAGGTAGTCCAACTGTTCCATTTTCCGCAGCCAAGTGGAAGAAGGAAAACGCTTGTTGTTCATCAAACCGAAAAACAAATCGTCATCAATCAATCCAGGTACTACCTGCACTTCCCATCCGGTAGTCTTTGCAAGGATCTCGTTTAGTTCCTCGAAATTGGCGATGCGATCGGCGGTGAAGTTTACTGCCTTCACCCCTTCCAAGTAAGCTTTGGAGGCTGCTTTGGGTAGGTTTGGCATTTGCCTTTCGAAGAGAATCTTCCAGACCTTGAAGTCCTCCTCCGTGTACGCGGCGTAATCCTGCCTTATTTCTTTCAGTCTCGGGTCGGAAAAGACCCAGTCTTTGGGTTTGTTAGTCATATTATAGTTGGGTTTATATGTACTCTCCAAGGGTTTAGTATCTCTTGGAGAGTTGGTACTTCTTGATTTAAACCCTCCAAGGGACATTGAGCCCTTGGAGGGTTTTCCTTTAAACTTCATCAATACTGCTTCTGAGGAAGCAGCATAACCAGCTAGTTGTTAAACCAAAAAAGGCCTAAACCGGATACGGAATAGGCCTTTTATATTTCTTCAGCAAAAACCAAAGTCATTCCCATTCCCTCAGCGGAGGAGATGATAAGAATGATGTACGTAGGTTCTTGGTGTTGGATTCATGCTGTGAAGTTAAGCAGGGATTTGGGTTGTCACAAACAAATTTTACAGCAACTCAAAGGTTTTCCTTTTCGCGAAGATCTCTCTGATCCAAGCGGCTAGTCTGGCACTCTGCGCAAAGTCCAAGGTTTGCTGTCCGTCGGAGTAGGCTTTCTCAGGAACTTCATGGGATTCGTAAATGATTCCGTCTGCACCGGCCATCACTCCTGCTAAAGCCATCTGTGGAACATAAGCCCGAATCCCGATGCCGTGCGAAGGATCGACGATTACAGGCAAGTGGGATTTTGCTTTCAAAATCGGTATGGCATTGAGGTCAAGTGTATTTCTGGAAGCGCGTTCGTAGGTTCGGATGCCTCGCTCGCAGAGGATCAATTTTTCATTTCCTCCGGCAAAAACGTATTCTGCCGATTGTAGCAGTTCTTCGATGGTTCCGGAAATGCCACGCTTGATCATCACTGCTTTGTCCACTTTCCCAAGCTCGTCAAGCAGGTTGAAGTTTTGGGAATTTCGCGCGCCAACTTGGTACACATCCACATACGGATACATGTCTTCGATCTGGGAAGGCTGCATCACTTCGGTGACGATCTTAATCCCGGCAGGAGCGGTGATTGAATGCCACAACTGGAGTCCTTCGATGCCCATGCCTCGGAAAGCATAAGGGGAAGTCCGAGGCTTAAATACTCCACCACGCATCATGGTGATGCCATTTTCCACGCAGTGATTGACCACTTTGCGGATTTGCTCTTCGGATTCGATCGAGCAAGGGCCGGTGATGATGGCCATTTCTCCGTCTTTGATAAAGACTCCGTCACCAAGATCGACCGAGGTAGGCTTGGCTTTCCACTTTTTGGACACCAGTTTGTACTCGTCAGAGACAATGTGGATGTCTTGGATGCCGTCCATCTGACCGATGCGACGGATGTCAAATTCATTTTTGCCGATACCGATGATGTAGTCACCAAGTTGGGTTTTGACCTCGGTGGTCTTATAACCAATCTCATTGACTTTGGAGATCAGCTTTTCTTTTTGGGAATCGGTGATATCGGGTTGAAGTTGGATAATCATGGGGAAGTACGAGTTACGAAGTACGAATTACGAGGCTTTTCTGAACTTCTATCTCCAAACCAAAGACCTTAGCTGTTGGAGAAGAGGGTTGAGATTCAAATTGACCTCGTAAATCGTAAATCAAAATTCTGAAATAGATGAGTTTTTTATGCTTTTACACTTCTCAGGTAGTCCTGAATATCCTTACTCAGGTTTTGAGAATTTTTTACTGTTTTGATAAATGCTGAACCGATGATCGCTCCGTTGCTGTACTGAGAAGCGGTGCTGAAGGTTTGGGAATCGGAAATACCAAAGCCAATCAGTCGGGGATTTTTAAGGCTCATAGCTTTCACCCGCTCGAAATAGGCGATCTGCTCTTCTGAAATATTAGCCTTGGCGCCCGTAATCGAATGGGAAGACACCATGTAGATAAATCCTTCGGTATTTTCATCGATTTCACGAATGCGTTTCTCAGAAGTCTGAGGAGAAATCAAAAACGTATTGACCAATCCATAGGAGTCAAAGAGGCTTTTGTACTCATCCAAGTACTGTTGCATCGGCAAGTCAGGCACAATGAGTCCATCCACGCCAACTTCCTTGCACTTCTTGCAAAACTCCTCCATCCCAAACTGCATGATCGGATTCAGGTAGCCCATAAGCACCACAGGCAAGTGTACTTTAGCCCGGAAACCTTTCAATTGCTCAAAAAGCTTCTTCATACTCATACCATTATCCAGGGCAATCATATTGCTATCCTGTATGGTAGGACCGTCTGCAATCGGATCAGAATACGGAATTCCGATCTCGATAATGTCCGCACCTCCAGCCTGAATGGCCTCCATCACAGGGATAGTATCCTCAAGCTTGGGAAATCCAGCGGTAAAATAGATCGAGAGCACCCGATCTTGTTTGGTATTAAATAAGTAGTGTATGCGATTCATTAGTGCGTTTGCAATTTTTAAACCTAAGGTTTGAAAAGTACGATTTACGAATTACGATTTACGAGATGGTGAGTAGTGTTGAGCCATTAATCAAAATCAATCTACTGTTGGATTTGATGATTGGGGTCCATGTGATTTCGTAAATCCAAAATCGTAAATCGTAAATCAATAATTTCCCCACTTAATGTACGTCTCCAGATCCTTGTCTCCCCGACCGGAAAGGTTGATCACGATCACGTCATCTTTGCGGTACTCGATCATGTTCAAGGCATGGATGGCGTGGGCAGTCTCAATGGCCGGGATAATTCCTTCTGTACGGCTGAGAAGAATCCCGGCCTTCATGGCGTCCTCGTCTTCCACCGCCACAAACTCAGCTCTTCCAATGTCAAACAGGTGCGCATGAACCGGCCCAATTCCGGGATAGTCCAAGCCAGCTGAAATAGAATGCGGCTCCACGACTTGACCATCTTCGGTCTGCATCAGGATGGTTTTCGACCCATGTAAAATACCGGGAGTACCGAGCGCTGTTGTCGCTGCCGATTTCCCAGAATTAACCCCCAAGCCTGCTGCTTCTGCTGCGATCAAGCGGACTTCAGGTGTATTGTAATAATGGTAAAAGGCTCCGGCAGCATTCGATCCACCACCCACACAGGCGATCACGGCATCGGGATTTTCACGTCCCTCTTTTTGCTTAAGCTGCCACTTCATTTCTTCTGAAATCACGGATTGGAATCGAGCCACCATTTCAGGATAAGGATGTGGGCCTACGACCGAACCAATGATGTAGTGCGTTCCGACAGGATCATTAATCCAGGCACGCATGGCTTCGTTGGTGGCGTCTTTGAGTGTCTTGGAACCGGAGGTAGCCGGTACGACTTTGGCGCCGAGGATTCTCATCCGCTCCACGTTGGGACGCTGACGCTGAATGTCCAGTTCACCCATGTACACCGTGCAATCCATCCCCATCAAGGCGCAGACGGTAGCAGTCGCCACCCCATGTTGGCCGGCACCGGTTTCGGCGATGATTCGCTTTTTCCCAAGTCTTTTTGCCAACAGGATCTGACCTACGGTATTGTTGACTTTGTGAGCGCCGGTATGACAAAGATCCTCTCGCTTGAGGTATATTTTTGCTCCGTATTTTTCAGAAAGACGATGGGCAAAATAGAGCGGAGTCGGACGGCCCACAAAGTCCCTCAGCAAAGTCTGAAACTCCTGCTGAAACTCCGGTGAGGCTACAATCGCCTCATAGTTATCCCTCAGCTCTTCGATATTCGGATGAAGCATTTCAGGGATATATGCCCCTCCAAACTTCCCGTAAAAGCCTTTTTCATCTACACGTATCATAGTCAACAAGTTTATGGTCGATAGTCCATGGTCCATGGACCATCAGCTATGGTCTATTTTATTCTTAAATCGAATCAATTTTTCAATGTTTTTCAATCCCGGTGCATCCTCAAATTTGGAATTGAGATCCACGCCTTGAAGCTGGGGAATTTGCTGTCGCAAAGCCATAACTTCAGCGGAACTTTCTTCATCCAATCCCCCACTTAGCAGAAAGCCTTTGTCGAAGGGATAAGTTTCCAAAACTTTCCAATCAAATTTTTTTCCCGAACCTCCATGCGCTGAGGTGGCGGTATCGAAGAGAAATTTGCTCACATAAGGCAGATAAGCCTCCAGACTTTTCCAATCGATTTGCGCTCCTACAGAAATCACTTTCCAGAGTTCGGCTTCAGTTTTTTCAGCCAGACTTTTCACAAAATCGGGCGACTCACTTCCATGAAGCTGTATGGCTGAAAGGCTAAACTGATCCACTTTTCTGAGGATTTCAGCTTCACTTTCGTTGACAAAAACCCCGACTTTTTTCACCGGAAGCTCCTTCAAGTCAGCCGCTTTTTCATCTATCACATAGCGAGGTGATTTGGGATAAAAGATCAATCCCATCCAATCCGGCTTCACATCCGAGATCAAACTTCGGATGTTTTCCGGCTCCCGCATGCCACAGACTTTGAGTTCCATTAGGCTTCTGACAGTTCGCTTTCAGCTAACTTTTTAAATTCCTTGATGAAATTGTAAGCAGCCTGCTCAGGACGGCTGGATTTCATGAAGTTTTCCCCGATCAGGAATCCGTCAAAACCCGCTTTTTTCAACTGAATAAGAGTTGCCGGATCAGAAATTCCGCTTTCTGAAATCTTGACAAATTGAGACGGAATGCGGTCCACCAAGCCCAAGGAAGTATCGATCGACACCTCAAAGGTCTTCAGGTTGCGGTTATTCACACCGACTAAATCCAAAGAATCGCAGAGGCTTCGGTCGAGTTCTTCTCCGCCATGGACTTCCATCAGTACTTCCATGCCCAAACTCTTGGCAAAGGATGCCAAAGCCTTCAATTTTTCCGGTTCCAAAGCTGCCGCAATCAACAGAATACAATCTGCACCTATGGATTTTGCTTCGAGGATTTGGTACTCATCCACGATAAAGTCCTTTCGGATAATCGGACAATAGTTGAATTTTCGGGCGATTTTCAAGTCTTCATTCGTACCACCGAAGTATTCCTTATCTGTCAAAACGGACAAGGCAGAAGCACCCGCCTGCATATAGCCAATGCTTACCTGTTCCACAGAAGCGGAAGCATTGATCCAACCTTTGGATGGCGACTTGCGCTTAAACTCCGCGATGATTCCTGACTTTTCAGGATGGGTCACATATTTTTTCATGGACACGGTAGGACCAGAGAAAAAGGCGCTTTTTTCCAGCAACTTGACTGGAGTTAGGCTTTTTTTCTCTTCGACTTCCTTATACTTGTCCGTAATGATTTTTTCTAAAATATTCATGGTTAATTCTTAAGCAAATGAAACGGTGGTTTGGGGATTGACTAGGCCATTGAACACCTTGAGGGCTTTTCCGCTAAGCAAAACCTCCTCCGCAATCAGAACCGCATCGGTGAAATTCAATCCCTCTCGGGCAGTGACCAAAGCAGCCGCTGCATTGGCGATAACAACTTGGTTTTGGGCTTTTTCGCCTTTTCCCCGAAGGACATTTTCGAATATTTTGGCTGAGTCCTCGACAGTATCCCCTCCTTTGATGCTTTCGGCAGTGAGTTTGGATAATCCGATGTTTTCAGGGTTGTAAAGCTTTTCCCCTGAATTAGAAATCATTTTAAAAGGCCCAGTAAGTGAAATCTCATCGTAGCCATCCAAAGCATGGAGGATGGAAAATTTCCCTTCCGTCTCTTGGTATAGATACCCATACAAACGGGCAAGTTCCAAGCTAAAAACTCCAACCAGTTGCTTCTTGGGAAAGCTTGGATTCACCATCGGACCGAGCATATTGAAGAAGGTTTTCACTCCAAGATCTTTTCGAATCGGAGCCACATTTTTCATTGCCGGGTGAAAAAGCGGGGCATGCAAAAAGCAAAGACCTGCTTCGTCAAGAGAACGGCGGATTTCACTGATGTCATTGGTGAACTGGTAGCCGAAATACTGAAGCAAATTGGAAGATCCGCAGATGGAGGAAACGCCCGTATTTCCATGCTTGGCTACATTCTGTCCAGCTCCGGCAACGATAAAAGAAGAAAGCGTGGAGATGTTGAAGGTATCCTTGCCGTCCCCTCCAGTACCGCAGAGATCCATGGCGTCATACTCGGTGATTTCCACCGGAATACACAGCTCAAGCATGGCCTCACGGAATCCTCGAAGCTCTTCCACTGTAATACTCCGCATAAGGTACACGGTCATGAATGCAGCGATCTGACTCGTATTGTAAGTACCTGTGGCAATATTTTTTAGTACCTCGCGCGACTGTTCTTGCGACAAGGTCTGATGTGCGATTAATTGATTTAGAATCTCTTTCATTTTTGGTTGAGTGGGGTGTAGGGAAAAAAGCCGATTCTTAAGATTCTAACCAGTTTTGCATGATTTTGACTCCATTTTCGGTCAAAATACTTTCCGGATGAAACTGAACTCCACGAACATCAAACTGTTTATGGCGTATAGCCATGATCTGATGATCAGGCGTCCTGCCGATCACTTCCAAATCAGGAGAAAGTGTCGACTCATCGATCACCCAAGAGTGGTAGCGACCAATTTTGAAGGTTTGAGGAACTCCATTGAACAACAAATCATCCTCCACCGTCACCTCAGAGGCTACTCCGTGAAGCACTTCAGAGAGGTTAATGAGGCTACCACCAAAAGCTTCACCTATTGCCTGATGCCCTAAACAAACGCCAAGAATCGATTTGGATGAAGCATATCTTTTCAAGAGCTCAGGCATAATTCCGGCTTCGGAAGGAACACCTGGACCAGGAGAAAGAAGGATTTTATCGTATTGATCGACCTCATCTAGAGAAATCTTATCATTACGAAAGACATCCATTTGTGCTCCATAACCCAACTGCCGGACGATATAGACCAGGTTGTAAGTGAAGGAGTCGTAGTTATCGAGGACTAGAATTCGTGTCATTATTTTTTAATCTTCTAGATGGAAAGTGGTAAGGTGGTAAGGTGGTAAGGTTGTAAAGTTTACTTGAGTCCACCATATTTTATTCTTTCTTATTTTTTAAATAATTAATCAATGCCTTTATCTGACTCGAAAGCCCGATTAATTGCTCTTTTATTTTCATGTACTCCTCCTCTGAAACTCGATTAACTTCCACAAGAAGAGCCAATTGACTTCTTAATTCCCCAGCTGAACCTTTCGCATATCCTAGAAATTTGATGAATTGAACTCGATTATTGTATTCGAAACCTTCTGCAATATTATTTGAGATAGATATTGCACTACCAATCAATTGATCTCGAGATTTATAATCATTCTTTAAAGGAGATTGATCTGCTAAACGATAAATCTGAACTCCGATAGCAATAGCTTTTTGCCAAATAACCAATTCTTCAAAGCTGTTAACTTTCATATTTACTAGGCGCTTGATTCATCTAACTTTTCAACCTTTCCACTTTTCAACTTTTCAACTCAAATCCCTTCTGCCGCTCTCAGCGCTACTCTCAGCGCCTCAAGTTTATTGGCTACTTCTTGCAACTCTGAAGGAATCGAACTTTTGGCCACCACGCCTGCACCCGCTTGGAAGCGAAGGTGATTATTTTCGGAGACAAAGGATCGGATTAGGATTGCATGGTTGAAGTCCCCATTGAAACCCAAATAGCCGATCGCACCGCCATAAAATTGCCGGCTGACATTTTCGAGTTCATCGATCAGTTCCATCGCCCGGTATTTCGGAGCGCCGGAAAGGGTACCCGCAGGAAAGGTATCCGCTACTAGCTGAAGGGGATTGGCACCTTGTGCGAGCTGACCGGTGACTTTGGAAACCAAATGAATCACGTGCGAATAGTATTGGATTTCCTTGAAAACATCCACTTCGACCAAATCAGAGGATCGGGAAAGGTCATTTCTGGCCAAATCCACGAGCATCACATGCTCGGAATTTTCCTTCGGATCATCATAAAGCTTGCGGGCGAGTTCGGCATCTTCAGCGTCATTTCCAGTCCTGCGGAAAGTTCCTGCGATCGGAAAGATGGTCGCCTTTCGGTTTTTAACCACAATCTGAGCTTCCGGCGAACTTCCAAAGACTTTGAAAGAACCGTAGTCGAAATAGAACAGGTAGGGAGAAGGATTGACCGATCGAAGCGCCCGATAGACGTTGAATTCATCTCCTTTGAATTCAGTGGAAAAGCGTCTGGAAAGCACGATTTGAAATACATCTCCCCGGAAGCAATGCTCGCGACCTTGGTTCAAGATCTTCAAAAACTCCTCATCGGTATAGTTGGAGACTTCCTCTCCGACCGTTTTGAAGGTGTAAGCCGGGATGTTTTTATTGTTGAGCAAGGTCTCGATCTCTGAGATATACTCGGAATTGTTAGCTCCGGCCACGCGGTGTTCGAAGAGATGCAGCTCGTTTTTATAGTGATCCACCACGATGATATTTTGATACATCGCATAGTGCATCATCGGGATTTCGTTGGGCGTAGTTTTGCTCAGTTTGATATCTTCAAACCAGCCTACCGTATCGTACTGAATGTATCCAAAAAGCCCGTTGGTACTGAACTTGAACTTATCCGGTGTCGGGTCAAACTTATTTCCAAACGCTCTCAGACAGTCCATCAGGCGCTTTTGAGAGGTGACCTCATAAACTAGCTCTTTGCCATCAGGAAGTTTCTCAGTGACCTGTCCGGCATTGAAATCGAAAGTCGCCAAAGGATTGAAACAGATGTAGGAATAGCTGTTTTCCTGCCCGTGGTAATCGGAAGATTCCAGCAAGATCGGATTGGCAAATCGGTCACGAATCTGCAGGTAAATACTTACCGGTGTGATGGTGTCCGCCAGTCGCTTGCGGTAAGTGGTGAGAATCGGATACTTAATATGGTTCATCTGTGGTTATTTTTTTGGCATAAAAAAAGGCTTACCGGGAAATCCAGTAAGCCTTCTGTGATATGTGCTGCGCAAAATTTAGGCAACGGCTTTCTGAGCTCTCCCTTGGAAAGTTGAAGAATGCCACCACCAGTACTTGTTTGCGATTGTTTTCATAAGCGATGGGCAAATTTAGAAAGGGATTTGAAAAGACAAAGCTTGAATCCAGTTTTTTCGAATTAATTTTGAAAAAAATCAAAAATACCCCCATGGCAAAAGCAATTTCACAATACTTCAAGCGGATTTTTGACGATTATCAGGTTTTGGTCATGATCAATCCGACAGATTTCACCGGAATAGAGCTGATCGTCCATCCCGATGGCAAGATCGAAAAGACGGAAATCCAAGCTGATGAAGATATTTTTGAAGACTTGGAAGCAGACGAATTCCAAGCCTGCAGCCCACTTGAGTTTCAATTGACGCTGGCGAAGGCTTGAAAGCCATTTTTTAAATACTCTTTAATCAATTTAAAAATTGACTACCTGTTGATTAATGATTTATATTTAATCCATGGAAACGATCTTGATAGAGACAAAAGATAAAGAAGAGTCCAATACTATTACAGCTATTCTCGAGGCTCTTAAAGTAAAATTTACATCTTCAGAAACTGATGAGGAGTCTATCAGAATTGCCAAAAGTGTGGCTCAAGGCTATAAGGAAATGCTGGATGCCAAAGCTGGCAAAATAAAGGCAAGGGATATTAAAGACGTTCTCAGTGAGCTATGACCTATCAGGTCAAAACATTGCCAGAATTTGACAGAGAGCTCAAAAAGCTTGTAAAAAAATACCCGTCACTCAAATTTGACATTTTAAAACTTGCTGAAAACCTATCAGTAGACCCAACTCAAGGCACTCCTATTTTTTAAAAATTGCTATAAAATTAGGCTAGCAATTAAAAGTAAGGGCAGGGGAAAATCAGGTGGAGCAAGAGTGATTACCAGTTTTGTAATCCATGAGGACAGTATCTTTCTCTTATCGATTTATGATAAATCGGAAAAAGAAAGTGTTACTGATGCCTACATCAAAGCACTACTTGATTCTATCTGATTTTTTTGATTGAATTCAATTTTTCACACGATTACCCCACCTTCTTACCCCGACATTTTCCTCCAAAAATCAGTCAAACCCTTGACTTGATCTCAATCCTATTGTTTAATTTATAAACATAAAAATGTTAAAATAATTGACATTTTAATGTTTGATGACCTTTGAGGTTTCCAAAAACCTCGAAGGTCCTAGCCGTTATGCTGCTTCTCCAGAAGCAGCAGTTGATCTGTCCAGCGTCAGGAGACACAGGACACAGTACCGTTATCCTGCTTCTACAGAAGCAGGATAAATTCGATCTGGTCCAGCGTCCGGAGACGCAGGACAACAGCGATCTGCAACGTTTCAAGCCTCTCGTATTTCGTATCTCGTACTTCCAATGTTTATAAATTGCCATTCTCACTTCAGCTTCAAATACGGAACGATGTCTGTGGAAGCGCTGATCGCTGAGGCGAAAGGCAAAAAACTCGACGCCCTCGCCCTCACGGACATCAACTGCACCGCCGGGGTTTTCCCATTCATCCGCGCTGCGCAAAAAGCCGGCATCCATCCCGTGATCGGCATCGACTTCCGCAATGGCGTGCAGCAGCAATACATCGGCTTGGCGAGGAATCAGGAGGGTTTTTTTGAACTCAACAAACACCTATCCGAGCACCTGACCCGCAAGCGGGAGTTTAAGTCGAGAGCGCCTAAGTTTGAGCACAGCTTTGTGATCTATCCGTTTTCGGAGAAGGCTTTTCCACTGCGGGAAAATGAATTCGTCGGCGTGCATCCCAGTCAACTCAACAAAGTGCTGACATCGCCATGGTTTCGAAGAAAGGAAAAGCTCGTCCTCCTGCAGCCGGCTACCTTTTCGTCCAAAGTCCAATTCAACGCGCATCGGCTCCTGCGCAGCATGGATCTGAATACACTGCTCAGCAAGCTTCCCGCTACCGAGCAAGCAGATCCGACCGACCAACTCTACTCCTACGCCGACCTGATCGCCCGCTGCGAAAGCCACAGCTACCTCCTGGTCAATGCCCAAAAGCTCCTCGAGCAGTGCCAGTTTGCCTTCTATTTCCAAGCGGTCAAAAACCGTCGGGATATCTTGGGTTCGGACTGGGAGGACTTTGATTTTCTCCGGCAAGAGGCATTCAAAGGAGCCATCCGCCGCTACCCCGACCTTCAGCCAGAAGTGAGCGCCCGGATCGACAAGGAGCTCGAACTCATCCAGCAAAAGGGCTTTGTCTCCTACTTTCTGATCAACTACGACATCGTGACATTTGCGCAGCACCGCAACTTCTACCATGTGGGTCGAGGCTCCGGCGCCAACAGTATTGTCGCCTATTGCCTGGGCATCACGGATGTCGATCCGATCGAGCTGGACTTGTATTTTGAGCGTTTTATCAATTTGTATCGGGAAAATCCGCCCGACTTTGACATCGACTTCAGCTGGACGGATCGCGATGAGGTTACGGACTACATCTTCCGCAAGTACAACGGAGACCAGGAAGAGCACGTGGCGCTGCTGGGATCGTACAGCACCTTTCAGTACAACTCGATGTTGCGGGAACTGGGAAAAGTCTTTGGCCTGCCCAAAACCGACATCGAGTCGCTCATCCACCATGCAGACAAAGAAGGTTATGAACCCGATCAGTTTGGCAGGCTGATCATCAAGTATTCCCAGGTGCTGCACGACATGCCCTCGCATCTGACTATTCACGCATGTGGGATTTTGATTTCCCATAAGCCTATCCACTACTACACGGCGACAGATATGCCGCCGAAAGGATTTCCGCTCGCGCACATCGACATGCATACGGCCGAGGATATTGGGCTGCACAAGTTTGACATCCTGAGTCAGCGGGGACTCGGCCACATCAAGTCCGCCCTCGAGATCATCTACCAAAATCAAGGCGTGCAGGTGGATATCCGTGAGGTGGAAAAATTCAAAAAAGACCCCAAAATCAAGGAGCACCTGCGCACCGGACATACCATCGGAGCCTTCTACGTGGAGTCACCTGCCATGCGCATGCTGCTGGCCAAGATGAAAGCAGACACTTACCTCGAGCTCGTCGCAGCCAGCTCCATCATCCGACCGGGTGTGGCCCGATCCGGTATGATGCGGGAGTATATTTTGCGCCACATAGACCACGAGCGACGCAAAACCGCCCATCCCGTCATGGCTGACATCATGCCCGAGACCTACGGCATCATGGTCTATCAGGAGGATGTGATCAAAGTCGCCCACTACTTTGCCGGACTGAGTCTGGCTGAGGCGGATGTACTGCGAAGAGGCATGAGCGGGAAGTCCCGGTCAAAGGATGAATTTCAGCGGGTAAAAGACAAGTTTTTCGAAAACTGCAAAAAGCTGGGCCGTGAGGATAAAGTCGCCGCAGAAGTCTGGCATCAGATCGAGAGCTTTGCGGGGTATTCCTTTGCTAAGGGACACTCGGCCTCCTTTGCGGTGGAGAGCTATCAGAGTTTGTATCTGAAAGCCTACTTTCCGCTGGAGTTTATGGTCGGGGTGATCAATAATTTCGGTGGCTTTTATCATACCGAATTCTACGTCCACGAGCTGCGGATGAATGGTGCGGACATCCAAGCCCCGCATCTGAACGAAAGCGAATACCTGACCCGAATCATTGGAAAAACTGTTTTCTTAGGCTTCATCCACATGAAATACTTAGAAAAAGCAACGGTGGAAAAGCTCCTCACCGAGCGGCGAATGAATGGACGATTTTTGGGTTTGACAGACTTTGTGGCCCGGGTGGAAATCGGCCTGGAGCAGTTGCTGATTCTGATCCGGATGACTTGCTTTCGATTTACGGGGAAGACCAAACAAGAACTGCTCTGGGAGGCACACTTTCTTCAGAACAAGCGAAAAGCGGTGGTGAGTACGAATGAGCTTTTCCGATCGGCTACTACGGAGATTAGCTTCGGCAGAAAGCCACCGGAAGTTCCCGATCTGGACGAGACGGATATCCGTCAGGACATTTTGGATCAGATCGACATCCTGGAGTTTCCGCTCGACTCTCCTTTTCACTTGGTCAAAGACCAAAGCTTAAAAGGCATCAAAGCCCGGGAAATGACTCAGTACTTGGGAAAACACGTGACTATCCTTGGCTACTTGGTCACCGTCAAATACACCCGCACGGTGAAGGGCGACGTGATGAACTTCGGCACCTTTCTGGATCGGGACGGAGACTGGATCGATACGGTGCATTTTCCTCCCGTGGTGAAAAAGTACCCCTTCAAAGGCCGGGCAATCTACCGGATCGAGGGGAAAGTGACAGAAGAGTTTGGCTTCTACTCCATCGAAGTGGTCAAGCTGGAAAGAATGGCCTATTGGAATGCGGGGGATTAAGTTTTTTTTGCCACAAAGCTGGAAGACGCTAAGATATCCCACTAATCGGGGAATAAAGTCATTCCTTCAATTTGTACACCACTGAATATTTCAGGCCTGCAGAATGCTTACCGGGTTTGATTATTTCTTCAGGTCTTCGTCCGTCTGGATATAGGAGGTAGGTGGACTCCAGAAACTTTCCGTTTACCAAGGTAATATTGAAGGTATTTGGTGTTTTGGGATTGAGGTTTTCTAAAGCTATAATTCCAACATATACTCGTTCACCAGGTGCGAGGCTTATTTCTTTTGTGGACAGATCTATGAACAGCCTATTTTTCAGTTTCCCCGTCACCAGATATTTTTCAGGAAAATCAGTGTAATTTAACATCGGTAGTCCATCCTTTTCCCTGACAACAACAGGCTGAATATAAAATCCGGAAGAATCCTGTTCCCAATCATAATTGAAAAAAAACTCTAGGCCTTCCATTTGGATAAGAGATTTTTCTGGGTTTGAAAAGCCTGAAACGAAGGCAATTTTCACTTTATCTAAAGAACTCAATCCATTTCCTTTATTTTCTTTATGCTTTTTGGAGAAATTGGAATAGACTAAAATCTGATCGTTAGGAATAATTTCTACGGGCTCCAATTCAATTACTTTAACATCTTGACCGAATGATTTTCCCCAAATCGGATACAGAATAAAACAAAACATCAATATTTTCTTCATAATCATCAGTTTGAATAGTGAGGGAGAGGCGATCACCTCTCCCTATTTTTGATTACTTTATATAAGCACTACAGTCTGGAGCACCGTATTCTACGCTTGTCCCTACATTAATCCAGAAAAACCTTTGATTACACACTGTTTTTGTAATAACACAAGAATCTCCTCCTCCTGTGACTACCGTTTCACATTCCTGACCAAACATTTTTGCATCAGCCTTAGTCGGAATGAAAAACATACCTGCAAACATTAAGGTAATTACACCTTTTGAAAATTTTGTAAGTTTCATTTTTAAAAGAGTTGTTGCTATTCCCTTTCGCACCACGCAGGGCGGGATTGTTTGACCCTCAAAAATCAAAATTTTGGCGCCTGATCTGATTTTAAACTAATATACCCCCCCCCTAAAACTACAAAAGCAACTATTCTTGAAACTATTTTTACTCTATTTTGAAGACAACCCTAGATCTTGCTTCTACTCGATTGAAGTGAATCTGCTGGAGCAGATGGCCTATTGGAATGCGGGGGATTAAGGATTAGGTAATCCTAGATGAACTTGATCAAAGCTTATTTCTACTTTTGAATAATTTCCTGACTGATCTTTTTGATAAACGACAGGAAAACCTGAAATCAACCCGAAATCAAGCGCTCTAAGATTGCCATCAAAAAACACCTTCTCCTCTGGCAATAATCCAAACATCAACCTTGCCTTTTTGGGCGAATTAGTCACCAAAAAGATTTGATAGTCGTTGTCCAACAAAGCCTCTTGGTACAATAGTTCTTGGAATTCTTGACAACTGGTGCATCCATCTAAATATAAAAACAACAAATTGTCAAATTTCCTTTCTGGATAACTATCCAAAAATTCAGGAAGGCGATCACCTTTCTTTTCTTCCTTTCGACATGAGCAAAAAACAATTAAACAAAAAAGAAAAATACGACTCATTTCAAAACATAAATATCAGAGACAATAAAATCCTCATTCAGCTTGTCGTAAAATTGATTGAGCCTTGGTAGGTAAAGACCTTTCCGGCCAACAAAAGCTTGATAGAAATCATAAGTTTTACCTTCAAACTTGGTCTCACTCAAAAACTCGAAATCTTGATTGTAAACCAGAACACTAAAGTCATTTTTAAAAATTGAAGCAATTGAATTGTCAGTTTCTGATGAATAGGTTCTTCCAATATGATAAAACCGATAATAAAGATTTCGAAATGGATCAAACATGACTCTTCCATAGTACCCATTTCCGATAACTGCCTCAAGTTCTTGCTCAAGATTTGCATTCGGGGTCTCCGGAAAATCTTTGGATTTGTATTTACTCCTAGAAAAGACTTTTTGTTCAATGTCCCAGTTTGAATTCACAACAACCAAACTGTCCAATGCTCCCCAAGAATAAACAAACTTACCTGAATCATCTATCACCCTTGAATGAACCGCTGCATAAATCGAAAAAGCCTTGCCCAAATAGGAATAAGGATATCCTGATTTCTCTAGTAATTGAATCGAATCTGTATTGAAATCCACAAATCCTGTCACCTTAAAATCAGGACTTAAAGAGCCGTCCTGAGTGGTATTTTTGAGAGTTAATTGATCAAAATAGATTTTCCCATCATGAAAAAAAGTAGGTAATGAATTTGTAGAAGAATGATTTAAAACCTTTCCAATTTCATTAATTAAAGGTAATTCTGGTGAAAAAGAATTGACAACTGACCCATCTAAATTGATAATTGCCATTTTATTAAAACTCATCTTGGGAAAGAGGAAAACTGAATCTGGATTCAGCACATGAAATCCAGAAACCCCAATTATTGCGTTGGGGCCTTCTGAAGGTATAGCTACTCTTTGATAAAGATCACCAGTAGCAAGATTGTATAAATCCAAACTTCCAGAAAGTTGATTCAGGTTTACTAAAAGCTCCACCTCACCATTAATTGTGACTTGATTAAATAAAAGACTTGGTGCGGATTGATCGTCCAAGTTTATATTGACTGAATCTAAAAGAATCAGCCCAGAATCCTGGGCTGATTCTTCAGAAGGATTGCAGGAAATTGCAAACAATAAGATGTTAACAACTAAAAATTTTACTAATCTCATTATCTTAAGGAGTTGGCGGAGTAGTGGAACAATCTCTATGGGCACCAGCACAGCCACCTCCTGGTAATGAGGCACTAATCACTTGAACCCAAGATCCACAATCATAAACTGAGGCTTGCCCAGAACCAGGGCCTCCAGAAACCAGGACACCACCACTACAAGGAGGTAAACCTTGAGAAAACGAAACCATTGGACTTCCAATAAACATAAGTCCTAAAACTAAAACAGAAATTCTAATTTTTTTCATAACAAAGAAATTTTAAAACCCCTTTCGCACCACGCAGGGCGGGATTGTTTGACCCTCAAAAATCAAAATTTTGGCGCCTGATCTGATTTTGAACTAATATACCCCCCCCTGAAACTACAAAAGCAAATATTTTTGAAACTATTTTTAATTCTTTTTTAAGAAATTAAAACATTATACTTCAGACTCTTGGAATCTGCACATAGCTGTGTCACCAGTGAGAAAAATTCACAGCAAAAAATCTGTCTCTACCAAAGGATCATATTGAAAAAAATCTGGAGAAATTATCCAAATAAGGACAAATTACGTTATCTTAGAAGACATTTTACGGATAAAAGTCATGGCAAAGAAATCATTCAAAGTCAGCGAGCCTGCGGCAGCCCTTTACCAAAAAGCAAAAATGAGCGTGGAAGACATTCTGCGATTGAATTTGGCTGACTTGGATGAGCCACTATCACGGCTGGATACCTTTCGCAATGGCCTTGACAAAAACGCATTCGAAAGCTTGAAGGCGCTCTCAGGCCTTGACTATGAGACTTTAGCCGATGCCTTGGGAGTCTCTGCCAAGACCCTGCAGCGCAAGGAAGTATTTGACACAGGCCAATCCGAAAAGCTTTATCAATTGGCAGAGTTGTATGCCACTGGCATTAATTATTTTGGAAGGGAGGGTTTTCGAAGATGGATGGAGCGGCCACTTTTCACCTTAGGTAATCGTATCCCGCTTGATTTGATTGATGTATCTGAAGGAATATCCCTTCTCAAGACTGAGATCATGAGACTTCAGCACGGGATCGCAGTCTAAGTAATGAAGGCGTATCGAATCGCACTCACCCCATTTTGCGATACCAGCGGAGAAGGAGCCAAGCTGTATGGCGGACGATGGAATTTTCCCGGAATCCCAGCTATATACGCCAGTTCGAGTTTGTCGGCTTGTCTCCTCGAAAGGCTTACCATCGATCCAGAATTGCTTTCAGCAGAGCGATACTTGCTTTATTCTGTGATGGAATTTACAATTACCGATGAGTTGATTTTTTACCCAAGCCAATCAGATTTGCCAATCGATTGGGATCATATCCCGGCCGTCAAAGCTTCGATGGAGTATGGCAGTAACTTATTGAAATCTGGAATCACTTGTTTTGGAGTGCCTTCAGTGGTGGATAGAAGTTCGATCAACTTTGTTCTTAATCCCTATTCTGAATTTTTTCACAAAGTAGAAGTAAAAACCTACCCGCTCACGCTGGACCGAAGATTGATTAGATAAGAAGTTATAGTGACTTTCAATGAAAACTTTGCTTACTAATCACACACCAAGATTCTTTCATTCAGTGATTTGCATTTTTTCCAATTTGATCTAATTTCATCTCAAATCGCCAACCTTATGAAAATCCTTCAGACAGCACTTATCCTTATTTTCACTCTTCTGATCGTCCCTGTTTTCACTTACCTGTTTGGGATTCCGTTAGGGGAAAGAGAGTGGGAGGCATTGGGAGTGTTGATGAAAATATGCGGATTTTCGATCGCCTATTGCTTCCTGATTGGCGAACTCACTCACAATAACAGCCAAGTTGATAAATACTGGAGCATCCTGCCCATCATCTACGCCTGGGTGATGGCTTACTACGGTGAGTTTAGTCCAAGAATGCTCTTAATGGCGTTTTTGGTTACGGCTTGGGGTGCAAGACTTACTTACAACTTTGCCAGAAAAGGTGCCTATCGGCTAAAATTCTGGGAAGGTGAAGAAGATTACCGATGGGAGATTTTGAGGAAAAAGCCGGAGTTTCAGCCCCGCTGGAAGTGGACTTTGTTCAATCTCTTTTTCATCTCAGGTTATCAGAATGTATTAATTCTTCTTTTTACCCTTCCGATGCTGGTCACGATGCAGTTTGACGGGATTCCGCTTGGAGTTTGGGATTTGGTAGTCTCTGCGGGAGTGTTGTTCTTTTTGGTTTTGGAAACCGTGGCAGATGAGCAGCACTGGAAGTTCCAAAGTGAAAAATGGAAATTGATCCGAGAAGGAAAATTACTCTATGGAGACTTTGCCAAAGGATTTTTGGACAAAGGACTTTGGGCCATTTCCCGTCACCCCAACTACCTGGGTGAGCAAGGAATCTGGGTGTGTTTTTACTTTTTCTCAGTGGTGGTATCCGGACAGTGGCTCAACTGGTCCGTAGTGGGCGCCATGCTGCTGTTGATTCTTTTCCAAGGCAGCTCAAACTTCAGCGAAGAAATCAGCGCCTCCAAGTATCCCGGATACAAAGACTATCAGGCGAGAGTTCCTCGGTTCATTCCCGGCACCAAAGGCGAACCGCAACCCAATCCAGCACCGACTGCTTAATCAAGGCTGTAGCGGAGTCAAGATCAAGCCTTTAAATTCCACCTCAGCACCTTCAGCCTGAAGGGCGATTTGTCCTTTTTGCGCAGTTGCCCCGTAGCCATCATTGACTAACACACCATTTACCCAAACTGTCACTCGGTCTGCCTCACATTTGATTTTCATGTGATTCCATTCGCCAAGTGGTTTTTCAGAGTCATCAGTCAGATTGAGAATTCTCCGTTCTTTCCCTTCGGAAATTCCCCAATTTTCCTTTGGGCCGCGTCTTTTCTCCATGTCATTGACTTGGATATCTTCTTGAATACACCAAAAATCCCCGGCATTGCTGTGCATCATCTGTACCTCAATCGACTTGGGAAACATGCCATACAGCGCTCTGGGAGTAGATGCATGGACCAATACCCCACAATTGCCCGGTTTCCCGGCAAAGCGATACTCAAACTCCAAGATGTAGTTTTCATAGCTTTTATCTGAAATCAGATGCCCTCCAGGCGTGCCCAGACTCACCAAAAGTCCATCCCTCACGATAAAGGGCCTTCTCAAACTGCTATCTTTTTGAAGATCTGGCACATCCATGTACCAGCCTGAAAGGCTATTCCCGTCAAACAATGAAACTTGTCCTTTGACCAAAACAAAAGGAAAAAGTAAGAGCAATATTAGGGTTAGGGATTTTTTCATTAGGGTGACTTTTTATGGGAATATCCAAAAAATTACCCAAAGGCAAAACCTCTAGTTTTTTGAGAGGCTATGCTTGGTGTACAAGGGAGAAAGAAAAGATAAAAAAAATCAGTCCTCAAAAACTCACAGTTTAAGGAGTCGACTCCTTTCCCTTTGGGATTGAATTAAAAAAAGAACGTGTCTAAAAAATCACCCTTATCATTAAACTTTCTGCAACCGTAATGTTGAGATAAATATAGGATGCAAAGAGAAAAGGGCTCCAATTTTGAAATTTAGAGCCCCTTTTTTGTTTTGGGTTTTCTGAGTATTTAGAAGTGCCTGAACAGGATTTTTTGCAGATTTTACTAAAAAGTAATCCAAAAGCAGGATCTTAGTAAAATCTGCAAAAAACAACTTAAAAGCCATAAGTACCATCGGCCTTTCGACAGCCTTCCAAAACTTTTTGTTGAAAGAGTTTATCATTTTTGAGGATATCAAAAAACTCTTTTATAAAAGTGTTGACCGATTTGGCATCTGCCTCGGAATAGTATTGCTTGTTGGTTTCGATCGTTTCAAAAATCTTTGACTCCTTGGCTAGAAACTCTTTTCGAATCGTCTGAACAAGCTCTGGATTCCTGCAAAATCCACGAAACACGCGATCAGTAATCTTTTCAATTCCAACGGCAGAATTAACTTGACCGTAAGGCGGATTAACCAGTCCAGTCATGTCAAAATCATAAGCCAAAGGGATAATTGTCTTTTCACCAATTACCATCGCCTTTTGATTATGCTGGTACAATCCAGACCAATCCGTGTTGCCAATCATCATCTGAAATAAATCATGCCTAACAGTGGCTGAATCCTCCATAATACTTGGCGGTATCTTCTTAGTCAAGATCTTTGCATCAAACCGCTTGGCCACTTCGTCATCATCTTCTATGAGAATCCCCAGCAGAACAACAGGCTCTGCTTTTTTATCATCGAGATTGGTGAATTCTACTTTGACCAATCTGGTATCAAAGGTGTATGGAGTCACCTGTTCAAAAAGCTGGTAGGCAAGGTATTCTTTACCCAAAAAGCTGTCAGCAGACTTTGATTTACTGCATGGCAACACCAGCTTCAAACTTCTGTTTCCCTGAAAAATCGTCCCTTTTGCTTCATCCTTTTTCAATTTAATCCGCATCGGTGGATAAAAGCAGTTCTCCAGTCTGAAATTTCCTCTGGTCCTGATTTCGAAAGGAAAGGTCTCCCAATTCCCAGAGGAAGTTTGTACGGAAATCTCCGAATCCATGTAAGTGGAGTCGTTGGTTTTTGACTTAATTTCTTTGATCGAAAAACTCATCTTCACAGAAATCGGAGCTTCCGAATCAAAAAGCTTTTCTAAATCCTGAGATACCGCGACCGACCAAGTGGCAAATAGAAATAGAATTAAAAGTAAAATTGACTTTCTCATAAGGTTTGCTGTTTAAAATTTCAACTTTAATAAAATCGCTTTTTAAGAAAAGGAGATGAGAGAAATCCTCACCTAAAACAAAGTCTAAATCCGGCTTACTCTCGGTGATAATTTAATCTTAAAATCGAGGAAATAGAAGTCAATCGACAATAAATCGATCTTTCATGCTTTTGGTCTGGCTTCCCAAATCCTCATAAAAAGCATATGCGCCATTCGCCTTGCATGCTCCTTGGCATATTCTGCCACTTCGCCTTCATAATACTGATCAATCGTACCAAACCACAGTTCTAACCAATTCCCAAAATGTACCTGATCGATGGAATAATCGACTTTGGCATCTACTTCTCGATGCACTTTGGTAGGATTGAATTTACCCGCACCAGGTCCAGTCTGCAACAGGATCATTTCCCAAAAATCAGACAAATGAACCAGATGAACCTCCCAATCCTGAACAACCCCATTGAATACGGGCCCTAGAAGTTCATTATCTCTGACTTGCTCGTAAAACCTGCGAACCAGAAAATCAACATCTTCCCGAGAGGCAATTGGCTTTGGGCTCATTTCAAAACAGGGTTTAGCACTTCCTTTTTCCCATCAATCCCATCAGGAATCGGAAGTCCCAACAGCTGACACAGCAAAGGATAAATATGAATGTTTTGAAAAGGCTCAATGGTCGCTCCTGACTTGATCTGTGGGCCTTTGGCGTAAAAAATCCCCCACATCTCTTGGTTCCTTGGACTGAATCCATGCTCACCAAAGACATCGGTTTTGAACCTTGCTGCATTGTTTTGATACCTGACCATGCCTCGCTCGTCTGCCAAATAATAGCCCAACTTGGGAAGAATGACCAAATCTCCTACCCGCTGCGGGAATTTGCTGATGTCGGTATAGTTTTCATTCGTTCGGAGATCGTCAATGGCAATATCCGGACTTCGCTCCTTGAGCTGCTTGATGACATTCTCTTTTTCCGAAGGATTTTTCAAATGAAGGTGGGCCAAAGCTCCATTATTGACTACCCTCGCCTCGATTCCTTGGGTCAATTGATCCAGATTGATCAGCTGCTCTTTTTTTACATCGGCCATGCCATGATCGGAAACCAAAATGACATGAATCTCCTCCTCAAAACTTTTCAGCCCTTCGAATAAGGCCCCAAGCTCACGATCGAGACGAGTCAGGGTCTTTTTCAACTCCGCATCATTGGAAGGACCATAGCGATGCCCCGTATCATCCATGTCCGAAAAATAGAGCGTAATCATCCGAGGGCGATCCTCTTCCGGAAGTTGGAGCCATTCGAAAACCTTGGCAATCCGGGTTAGATTGGCAACACTCCCATCGTAATCATAATAGTACGTCGGTCTCACACCTTGCACAGGTGCCTCTGAACCCACAAAAAAGTAACTGGCGGATTTAATTCCATTTTGCTCCGCCCATACCCAAATCGGTGTACCTCCATACCAATAACCATCCTGCACCACCTCGCGATTGCCCATCGTATAGACTTGATTTTTGAAGGGTTCGTAGAAGGCATTATCGACCAATCCATGGTGCTCCGGGAGCATTCCCGTTGCGATGGTGTAATGATTGGGGAAGGTTTTGGATGGAAAGGAAGGGATCAAGCCTTTGGCTGCGGTACCTTCCGAGATAAATCTACTGAGGTTTTCGGGCTGAAATCGCTCCACATAATCGTATCGAAATCCGTCTAGGGAAATCAGGATAACAACCGGCTTCTTGTCTTGAGAAAAAGCAAGGGTAGCCTGGAAAAACCAAAATAGAAGTAAAATCCTCCGCATTTTTTATTTCAAAATTACCCATCCCTGCTTGGGATGCAATCCTTTTTTTAGAGATTCAAGACGTGTTTTATTCAAGATGAAAAATCTACCCATCCTTTTACTATTGGTTTTTGGTGCCTGTGTCCAAGCTGAAAAGCCTCCACGACCAAAAGTAATCCTATCCGATGAACAGTTGCTCGATACGGTGCAGTATTACACCTTCCAATACTTCTGGAAAGGTGCCGAACCCAACTCCGGAATGGCACCCGAGCGAATCCACATCGACGGAAACTACCCGGCTAATGATGCGCATATAGTCACTACCGGAGGAACAGGAATGGGAATGATCGGCATCCTTGGAGCAATTGAGAGAGGCTGGATCAGCAGACAGGATGCTGTAGCTAGGTTTGAGAAAATGCTAACCTTTTTGGAAAAAGCAGACCGATGGAATGGCATCTGGCCACATTGGCTGGATGGAAAAACGGGGCGTGTCAAGCCTTTTTCACCAAAAGATGACGGAGCAGACTTGGTTGAATCAGCATTTTTGATGCAAGGCTTACTGGTCGTCCGAGAATATTTCAAAGGAGGTAACGAGGCCGAAAAATCTATTGCAAGTAGAATCGACAAACTCTGGAAGGAAATGGACTGGACCTTTCACACCCAAGGGAAAGAGGTACTTTACTGGCATTGGTCGCCTAGGTTTCTTTGGGAAATGAATTTCCCCCTCAAAGGGTACGACGAATGTCTTATTACTTATGTACTTGCAGCCGCCTCCCCAACTCATTCCATTTCAGCAGAGACTTATCACAAAGGTTGGGCTAGATCAGGTGCAATCCGCGCAACTAACTCAGGAGGCTATGGCTTCTCACTCCAGCTCCGCCACAATGGCGCCGAGCAATTGGGAGGACCGCTCTTTTGGGCTCACTATTCTTATTTGAGCCTTAATCCTAAAGGCTTGAAAGACCGATATGCGGACTATTGGCAGGAAAACGTGAACCAAACCCTGATCAATCGGGCATGGTGCATCGATAATCCAAGGAAATTCAAAGGCTATGGGGAAAATCTCTGGGGGCTTACCGCATCCTATTCGATCAACGGGTACGATGCTCACCGCCCAGGAAATGACACTGGGGTCATCTCTCCTACCGCTGCCGTCTCTTCGATTGTCTATACCCCCGAAGAATCCATGAAAGTGATCCGGAATCTCTATGAAAACTATGGTGAAAAAGTCTTTGGCCCGTATGGGTTTTACGATGCCATGAGTCCGGAGCACAATTTCTTCCCGCAGCACTATTTGGCAATCGACCAAGGCCCTATGGTTTCGATGATCGAAAATTACCGCAGTGGCTTGGGCTGGAAGCTATTTATGCAAATCCCGGAAATTCAAAACGGACTGGAAAGATTGGAATTCAGCTATCAAAAGCCCAACTAAACCCCGAAGTCCAATCGCATCAAAAAGTCAGTTTGTATTTCATCCCCAAAGGGAAAAGGATGGCTTCCGAAGATTTGGAGGCCATTTTTTTCATAGAATCGGATAGCCCGTGGGTTATGCTCCCACACGCCCAGCCAGAGGTATTTTTTCTGATGTTGCTTCGCAAAGTCAATGGCCGTATCCAGCAGCTTTTTTCCCAAACCACTTCCCAAATGCTCTTCCAAGACATACAGTCGGGCAATTTCCAGACTGTCTGGGTCATGCACATCAGTTTGGGCATCCACCAGATTGACTTTAGTGTAGGCTATGAGTTCGCCGTCTTGCTCCGCTACAAAAAAAGTAGATGCTGGATTTGCAAGCTCTTTTCCAAACTGCTCCAAAGTGAAGGCCTCGGCTAGATAGGCCGCAACATTTTCGGGTTTGTTCCCGGCAGTAAATGCCTGCAAAAAGGCTGTTCGGGCCATGTGAAGCAAATCACCGAGGTCGGCTTGAGTCGCTTTGCGGATAATCGGTTCGTTGCTTGAAGTTTCCATGTTAGAGTTTTTTGAGGGCAACATCGATCTGGGAAGTGGGAAATTCACCCAAGATGGCTCGATAGTTTCCTTTGGGACTGATCACCACGAAGCTCCTGCAAGGATAGGGATACTTGAAGAAATTGGCTTTGAAGACTTCCTCCGGGTCAGGAATCCAGGTCATGATGCCCTTGTATTTTTCCAGTCCATGGGGATGCTGGTACACATAGACCGGCTCAGAGGCCTTGTGCTTTTCAGCGTAACGGAGTATGGCCTTGTGGTCATTTGCGAGGTTTTTGGGATCATTGGCCAAGCCCGTAGAATTGCACTCGTCTTTCCCGGGATAAAAGACCACGATCAAGGGTTTGCCTGCTACAAAATCAGCTTCACGACCCAACTTTTGATAAAAAAGCTTGGCATCGGTGAGGCCCACAGGCATCCGGTGCACCAGCTTCATATCCCCTACCTGATCTCCCGGCACACCAAAATACGGCCCGTTCAGGATTTTGTCCTCGTACTCGGTCTTAACAATCCTTCTTCCAAGCTCATTGAAATAGGTTTGGGAAAAAGCTTCACCCACCCAGCAAATCAGCCCAAAAACCAGTAAAACCACTCTTTTGATCATGACGCAAATTGAACTGAAAATCAAAGAAAAAAATATACATCAGTTTCTTATGTATATAAGATTTTGATATATTCGAATCAAACTTAACATCATGTCGAGCAACGCGCTGATCAAAGGAAGCCTTCAGACTATCATCCTCAAGCTACTCGAGGAAAATGAAAAGATGTATGGCTACGAAATCACCCAAAAAGTGAAGGAACTCACCGCCGGGGAGATCAAGATTACCGAAGGTGCCCTCTACCCTGCCCTGCACAAACTGGAGGCTGAAGGTCTGCTGACCACCGAAATCCAGCAAGTGGACAATCGGGTGCGGAAATACTATAGCCTGACCAAAGACGGGCAAAAGGAAGTAAGCTCCAAGCTGGCCGAGCTTCAATCCTTTGTCGAAAGCATGCAACGAATTATTAATCCGGGACTAAAGCCGGAATTGGGATTTTAACTTTTTGAAAAATGAGAACGCTATCCGAACAAGAGTTCAAAGAGATCCAACGGTCAATTTTCCATAAGGAAATTTCCTCAGCAGAAGTCCTTGCGGAGATCTATGACCACTATGTGAGTCACTTGCAAGAATTTCCAGAGAGTGAGTTTGAATCCCAACTTTTAGAGTTGGATCAAAAGTTTACGTATGGCTATTGCCATTCCATTCAGGCCAAATTCAATAAATCAGTCAGAGAAGACATTAGCAAAACCCAGTGGCGGGTGCTCAAAAGCTATTTCTGTACCTCCCGTTGGATCTATGCAGCTGGGATTTTAGCTGTGATTTTTTATGTGGCTACTCAGACTAAGTCTCAGCAAGAAATCGGAATACTTTTATTGTCTCCCTTGATTTTACTGACTTCAATGTTTATCATTTTCAATTGGCGAGTGGCCCAAAAAATCCGCCCCATCAAAAGCACTTTTAAAGAAATGGGGATTCCCATTACATCAAGTGCCTCCAGGCCCATTTCTGAGCGACTTTATCTTCCTGTTCTACTCGCCCAACTCCTGATTTATTTTCCAAGACTATTTTCCTTTGACTTGGATCTGGTTTCGTTCTTACCAGGAATTGCCGCCATCATTACCTCTTTATTGACACTTTACATGCTTTCTCTACTCGAAGCCTGGAAAATCAAATCCAAAACCGCTTTGATATGAGAAAATTGACAGAAGAGGAACTCAAGCTGGTACAAACTGCCATCATTGCAAAAGATCTAACTGTATTGGAAGTTATAGCGGAGATATACGACCACTATATCACTCACTTAGAAGGATTTTCAGAAGAAGAATTTAAAAGTGAGTTGGCTAAGTTAGAATCTATATGGATCTATCCTTACTGCCGTGATTTGCAGAGTGAGTTTAGTAATAATGTCAATAAATCCATCCGAAGCTTACAGTGGAAACTAATCAAAAGCTATTTCACCTGGCCAAAAATTCTTTCAACAGCAACATTTTTCGGGTTCCTGTATGTTTTGAGTCAAATGCTTTCTGCTAAAGTTTTTGTCTTCTCTAGTATTCTTCCATTTCTAATTATAACACAGGTTTTTCATATTCAGTTATTGATTTTAGCTAGGAAAAAACAGTCAAATCTGAGGTCTATTTTCAATTTCAAATCAACAGGGCGTATACTTTCCTCTGCAGAGACAAATGGATTGAGTGTTGCTGTAGGGACTCCAGTATCCTTGCTAAATCTCTTATTGCTCAGTCCAAGAATATTAGATTTTGAACTCGGTATAACCACTAATTCATTTTTATTAATTCTAGTCTTGTTTTCCTTTCTTATTTCTATCATTTCCTTTTCAGCCTACGAAGCCTGGAAAATCAAATCCAAAACCGTTTTGATATGAGAACTCTTTCCGAACATGAACTTACTCAGATAGATGATCGGCTTTTCGGAAAAAAGATCATGTACTCCGAGCTATTCACTAAGTTGAAACAACACTACGTTCAAGAATTGGGAAAATATCCTGCGAATACATTTCAGGCTGCCCTGGAAAGTTTGGATGATAAAGTTGAGCCCTCCTTAATCAAAAGTATAGAAAAAGAACTGAGGGCAGAAACAAGCAAAAAGATCAATCAAGCACAGTGGGAAGTACTAGGAATTAAAGGCAACAAAAGCCGGAAATCGATTCTACTACTGTTACTCTTTTTGGCAGTTTCTTTTAGTCTTTCATTTGCGGACTTGCTAAGGTTCTCGGATATTCCTATGGAAATAAGTTCGACAGCTCTTTTCGTTGTTTCTGGACTATTTATAGCATTTGCTGTTTATGGACGAAGTAATCGAAGAAACCTTAGTTTCGTTTCGATAGAAATTTTCGTTCGAGTGGTTCTTATTTTTGGAACCCTAGCACTTCTACCCAGCCTTTTCCATTCTATACTGGCTGATATCCCGGATCCTATCGGTAAAATGCTCCTCCTATTTTTCACGTTTGTCTATGGAGTCTATTCCCTAAGCCTCTTCCTTGTCATTCGTAAATTATTTTTCTTGAATCCAAGCAAAGAGCTTCAACATAAAAACAGCTTTTAAAATGGAAAGAAGACGCTCAAGTTATTCTGAACTACCGGCTATTCAAAAGGAAATAGGTACAATAGAGCTAGCTGTTTTGGAAGCATTAGCAGAAGTGGATGATCACTTCGTCAGTCATCTCGAACTCCAAAAAGAGGAGGACTTATGGTATGAATTAGGTGAACTGAATAAAAAGTGGAACAACGTCAATTTGTATTTCATCCAAAAAATCCATCGGCTTTCCATCAAATCCAAAAACGCTTTGCTATGAGAACTCTTTCACCTCAAGAAATCGCCCGAATCGATCAGCGACTGGAAAGCCTAAAAATCCTGTATCTGGAAATCTTCCACGAATTAAGAGATCATTATTTCACCGAGTTGGAGAAAAAACCGGAAGAGGAGTTTGAATCCACTTTTCAGCAACTCAATGAGACCTTTGCCTGGTCGGTGGTGAAAAAGATGGAAAAGGAGCTATTAAAAAACGTAAGCCGTCAACTTTCTAAATCCCAATGGGAAGCACTGAAATTTTGGAAATTGGATTTTACAAAAGTCCTTTCAGTACTCCTTTACTTATCGGTTATTGTTTTGGGCTACGAGTTTTTTGGGAATGACACAGCTCTAGCCTTGTCATTTCTTCCTCCCCTATTTATGATGGTTGTTTTGCTTTATCATGCCGGTCTCTATTTTTCATTAGACCCGAATTATCATCGTCCTCGAAAAGTACTCATTCATGCAGCTTTGGGCAGGTATACTTTGCTGTTTAATTTGTTGAATGCCTTTATGGTCTTAACATCACTGATACTGAATCGCTCCGGATTGGAGAATTTGGCGTTGATCTTTTTGATCCTATACACGGGTTTTTTGAGTCTATATGCACTTTCGCTTTTTGCATCAATTGATTTGGAAAATTTAAAAGTGATTAAGAAATAACCTTTTATACTCAAATCCAAAACTCCAATGGCAATAAACCTCTCCTCTGATCAAATCACATCGCTGAAAAAACTCATTTCCTCCAAAGGCTATGAGGAAATCGACGTGCAGTATGAGATTTTGGATCATGTGGCTTGCCGGATCGAAGTCTTGATGACCGAAAATCCAAAAATGAGTTTGGATGATGCGTTCCGAAAAACACATTCAGAATTTGGCATCTATGGCTTTGCCGACTTGGCCGATTCCTATCGGGAAGGTATTCGAAAGAAGTTTTGGATCCGCTATCGGACAAACTTGAAAAACTTCTTGACTTCCTACCGGGTGATTTATCTTTTTCTCCTTGCGTGGACTTTTTATTTCTTAAGTGAAAACTTCACCCTATTCGGTGAGCGGTTGACTGCACCCGGCTGGGGTGTAATTGCCTTCCTCGTAAGCGCGGTCTTTTTGGTGATTTATCACCATCGCGTAGGCAAGGAATTCCGTCATTATGCCACATTCAAACATGCCCTGAGCTTTACAGGAGGAATGCATTTGATCATGCAGTTTGCTCTTCAAGGATCAAAATATCTGACTGGCCCCGAGATTGCCTTAGATTTCTCTTTTCAGGGAGTTTTTGCCTGCATAGCCATCATTTGTATGCTTATTGGCTGGATTTCCATCTTCCTTTTACCTGGCATTATCAAAGAAGCAGCTAACGAAACCCAGCGATTAAAGGCTATTTATGAGAGATGAGCTTTTTGATAGAGTTGACTATCCAAATGAATTCAGGTCGTGAGTGGGGACACTCACGAAGGCAAGAGAACCAATCCAACTTCCAAAACTTGGAACTTGTCGCACGGATGAGTATCTCCACTCACCTGAATCAATTCAACTTCCAGAACTTGGAACTCTTTTGTTCCCCACCAAAATCACCAAAGCTGCTGTCCCAAACATGATCAGGCTGTAAATCGCCGAGGGAATGGTCATAACCGAATTGACAATCAGAGTAGCTGCGATGGTAATTCCCAAGGTGCCGTTCTGAATTCCTGACTCCACAGCAATGGTAAGACCTTGGCGGAAATTCAAGCCTGCCAATTTTGCAATCCCGTAACCCAAACCCAAAGTCGCCAAATTTAAGGCCAAGGTAGCCGGACCCGCATCGATAAAAAACTGAACCAAGTTGTCTTTCTCTTTGACAAATGCCGCCACTACAATCAACACAAAAAAGACAGTAGAAAACTGCCTGAAGGGTTTTTCTAATCGCTGAGCTAGTGACGGAGCTTTCTTCAAAACCAACATTCCAATCGCTACCGGAATGATCGTAATCGCCAAAACCGCGACCACAGTCCCGAAGATTTCAAGCTTCTGCTCTTCCCCTCCGGGGATAAAATGCCCAATTGAAAAATTGACAATAAACGGAATAGTCACCACCGTAATCAAAGAGGAAAAAGCCGTCAGCGTGATCGAAAGGGCCGAATCGCCCTTTGCCAAATGCGTAATCAAATTGGAAGTAGCACCGCCAGGACAGGCAGCCAAAATCATCAAACCTACCGCCAATTCGGGAGTTAGCCCAAGGCCTTTGGCGATCAAAAAGGCAATCACGGGAAGCAACACAATCTGATTAAATAGCCCGATAGTGACGGCTTTAGGATAAATCAAAATCCGCTTAAAGTCTGTCAAGGTGAGGCTTAGCCCCATTCCAAACATAATGACTGCCAACGCCAAAGGCAGAAACAGTTCGGTGAGCACACTGGATTCCATGGTATTTTGGGTTAGGTGGTGATTAGGTGATTGGTAATTGAGTTATTGGTTATTGGTTATTGGTTATTGGTAATTGATTATTGGTCATTGGTCATTGGTGATTGATTATTGGTTGTTGGTTATTGGTAATTGAGTTATTGAGTTATTGGTTATAGGTTATTGGTCATTGGTGATTGATTATTGGTTATTGGTGATTGATTATTGGTTATTGGGGTAGCGTCCCGAGAAGTGTGTAAGTGGTAGGAAAAGTTATTCTGGAATTTTTCGGCCCCTTCAAAGGCCTGGAAAAATTACGGAAATAACTTTTTCGGGATACCTTCACACACTTAAGCTATGAA